>Ga0172376_10000751_pt1 | contig 41865 bp, 45 predicted proteins | sample Lak35m_FD_121114 | JGI IMG/M metagenome (GOLD analysis project Ga0172376, IMG submission 121114) | Freshwater microbial communities from Kabuno Bay, South-Kivu, Congo - kab_092012_35m | ecosystem: Environmental > Aquatic > Freshwater > Lake | place: Democratic Republic of the Congo: South-Kivu...
AAAAGTTGGGATTTAGCGCCGTGTGATTACTGAGGCATCTGAAATTGGCTCAGAAGCGGTTTCTAAATTTCCACCATTATTCATAGGAAGTGAACTAATCCCAATATTTGCCTCCAGCGGCAACAAAATTACCCCGCCACTTATCCCTTTACCTAATGCAGTTACCTGCAATCTGTTTAGGCCCACTGGTGATTGCCACGCGATAAAGTCTTTGGCTGATAATTTCTTTTCAACTTTCTTACCATTTACGCTATTGGCTTTCACTAACACATTAATTTTATCTCCGACAAAAGTTAAAATTGGTCTTGAGCCGGTCAAATTTGTACTCCAATTACTTAATATGTCAGAACCAGTAGTCCAAGTAATTTCATTACTGCGACCGAAAGTAAAATTTGTAAGAACACTGGCAAGAATAGGCTGATCAGAGTTAACTATTACTGAAAAAGTCTGATTTGTTGGTGCTGCTGATAATGGAATACTTAATACTCTTTGTGAATCAACTTTAACTTCGGAAAGACCATCTGGTACGAAATTGCCATCATTTGAATTAATAGTTACTTCAATATTTGCGTCAATTTTTCCAGGGACCAGTATTCTTAAAATTTGGCTTATTGAATTATTGTTATTGTTCAATTTACCCACTAATCCCGGAATTGAAACAATTCTTACTTGTTTTTCAGCCTGAGCAACTGGGGAAACAAAGTCTGCTCCAAGTGATCTTAGCCCTTTCTTACGTTCATCAAATAAAAATGAGCTAACTCTTCCTGATTTTGTAGTTACTGCAATTACAATTTCACCTTCACCAGGAGCTAATGTATCTACGGAAATTTTCTTTGTAGAATTTTGCGGAACTGTAAATTCACTGACTTCAATTGCACCATTGGGTGTAAACACCTCAACTTCAACATTTGAATCTGAATAACCGCTATTTACAATATATAGAAAAGACTTACTCGTGATTGCACCAGAACCACCTACAAACCACTGTTGTCCATTACTCACCGAGCAAGGAACTGCTGCTTTCCATTTATTATTTGCAAAAGTTATTGCCGTACCGGCATTTCCTTCAATTAAAACAGAGGTATTAGATAACGGAATTTGCGTTGTCTTTCCCGCAGCCAGTCTTTTAGTAGCACCATCAATTGACCTGCGACCAATCTTAGGATTTGTTACTCCAGCTATCGATGAAACCTTATTGCCAATGGCTGGGCATACAGTTGCTGGATAGGTAGAAACTACCTTTATCTGCTCGCTACGCTCTGGGATAAAAATATTCAAAGCCAAGACAATAAGCAAAAATGCAATTAAAGACCCAGTTCTTAATGAAATTCTCTTAATCATAGTAATTCCTCAAGTGGTACTTCTTTACGTCTACGACCTGATGGTAACGCTAAAATTACCACCGACAGAATTACAATTAATTGAATTGAAATCCATCCTCGTCGCGCCGTTCCATCATGAGTAACCAAAATCTCTCCTGGTTCATCAATTTTGAAAACTGGTTGTCCAAATTCATTCTTCTCAAGTGGAACGTTTCTGCCATTTAATAATAGCTTCCAAGATGGATCATATTTTTCGGCAACAACGACAAATCCATCAGAAGATACGTACCCATTGGCACTCTTGTCGGTTGAATTAATAGTAGAAATCTTGCCGCTACTGTTCTTAAAAACTATTCGAGCTTTAGCATTATTAACTTTCCAGATTACGCCATCTTTTGTAGATGAACTTCTGGTAAATCCACCGATGCCATCAATTGTTCTAACTATTGCTGGATCTGCTGGATCTTTCATAAAAATATATTGAATTCCATAGGATCCCAACACTTGACTACTACTTGCACCAATACCATTAAATAGATCGACTACAGATTTATGAACAATTTCGGGAGTTTGGGTTGAAACATCGGGGTCGCCAATAATTAGATCACTACCCCTACTTATAAAGTATTTAACTTGATCTTGATTTTTTCTTACAACAAGAGTTTTTGGCTTCTCATTGGTAGTGGCTAGGTCAGATATAAATGCTGGAATAACCTGCTCATTATCTGTTCTAACTAATGAATTAGCACCTACCGTAACTCCCCAACCTGTAATTAAAAGTGCTGAAGAAATAGTAGTGATGGCAGTAACAGCTGAAATAAAATGTTTATAACCAAGATTGATGCGACGCAATTGCGGGAGTAATTTTTCTGCAATTGAAAAAATGCTCAGTAGTAAAACAAATTGCGCCAGAACTAGTAATGAACCAGTCCAAACCCTCTGAGCACTTGAATTGTTTGAAGAAACAAAATATGAGGACAAGGTAAGGCTTAATACCAATGCCACTAAGGCTAGTAAGCCATTACTTCTTTGATCTTTGGTGATTAACGCAATTAGTAAGTACAAAATAAAAGGAGCAAAAACATAGAGTGATGGTGAGGTAGGCCCGCCTGGATTAAACAAAAGTACTGAGATTGGCTCACCTGCTGACAGAGATAATCCAGGTTCAAGCAATTTGGAAAATGGGCTAGTTAGCACTGAGAGTGAAATAGGTAGATTAATCAAAACTGGAGTAAAAATTAAAGCTGCTCGCTTCTTTATCTCCTCATGACTTAGATTTTTAAGAATAATCTCCCATTGATAGCTTTTACTATTTTTAAGGCCAGAGTAAAAAACAACTAATTGAAATAAATGGTAGTAAAACCAAAAGAGTAAGAAAATTGGAGAAAAGGTTGCAGATATTCCAGCTAAAATAGTAATCAAATAAAGTTTTCGCCATTTTAAAGTTGTTAAACTGTCATGCTTATATAGTGAAGTAAAGATTATTGGTAATAAAATTGCAACAGCAAGTGTTCCGATTCTTCCCTGATTTATCGAGGCCAGAACTACCGGTGAGATTGCATAAATAAAACCTACAAATGTTGCAGAGTAATTTGTTAATGAGTACTTACGAGCTGATCTATATGCTACGCAGTATAAAATTAATGGTATGGATAAGAAAAACAGGTAGATAAATATTTGAGGATTACCCGCTGTTATAAAGGATGCACCAGCGGTGATTAATAACCACAGTGGTGCTGGTTCGCTACTTCCTAATCCAACCAAATGCCACGAACTAACAAAATCTCTAACTAAATACATTGCACTATCTGGTGCAACTGGCAATACCCCACCAGATAATGAGCCAAATCTGTTACGCGAATAAAGAATTGTAAATATAGTTACTACTAAAATTCCAAATAGGAATGGTTGCTTTGCTAGCGCTCTAAGCTTTGCAAAACTTCTACTTTCAACAAACTCAATTTCATCAAAGCTTTCATCAATTACTCCAATATCAGAGTAGCTTTTTACTTTTTGAGATGAACCCCTTGATTTACCAGTTTTAAATGCTGCAGTTAATGAGGTTGAAATTCGCTCTAGAGTTGATCTAATTTGAATAGTACGAGATGGGATAAATTGCTTGATTACCCGCGCACTTAAAACTCTATTTTGTTTTCGATATCTTCTAGATTTTACTAAGTCGGCTGGTTTAAATATTAATAAACCAATTGCTGCAATTTCATCTGCAGCGTATCCTGGCAGCTTAGCTAGTAAGTAAATTATAGATCTGCCAATAGAGGTAAATAGAAGTTGAATTGCCACCCATGGCAGGATCCACTTACTTGAGTTTGCAAGTAAAACAAAGGCAGCATTTCGTCTATCTAATAACAATGGCCTATGCAAAATCGCATCTTTAACATCAACAGATCTGCGTTCAGTTGAGGCAGCTTCGGCATGATAAAGAACTGCTTCTCCGACACAAATAACAGCATGCCCGGCAATATTTGCTCGCCAACCTAAATCAACATCATCTCTAAATAACTCAAGGCTTGGGTCAAAGCCACCTAGCTCTTCAAAAACTGATCTCTTAATTAACATACCAGCGCTACTAACTGATAAGACTTTATTTACTTCATCATGTTGACCCTGATCATGTTCTCGATTTTCTAACCCAGTCCAGCGAGCGCCATTTTCGGTAATACTTATTCCAGCTTCAAGAATATGCTTTCGGTCATACCAACCTAAAATTTTTGGACCAGCAATTGCCACCTGAGGACGTTCGACAACAGCTTCTAGTAATTTTGCGAGCGCAAATTTATCTGGAGCACAATCATCATGAATTATCCAAAGCCATTCATTATTTTCATCCTGCATTGCTGGCAATTTGGCAACAGCGGTTGCAACAGCTGAACCAAAACCTGCACTTTTAGATTGCTTAATAACTGGAATTCCAGCATTACTTAATAACTTTACTGAGCCATCAATTGAGCCATTATCAACTGCAATGATTTGATCTGGTAAATGCTTTTGTGATGATAAAGAGGCAACAACCTCACTTAGCCAAGTAACACCATTATGTGTAACAAGTATTGCTGTTACATACTGGTCATTTACCTGCGCTGCGGTGCTCTTCTTTTCAGCCACCCGTTATTTTAAGCGGTACGGCGCTTTAAGCGGCGGCGTTCGCGTTCAGATAATCCGCCCCAAATTCCAAAACGCTCATCATGTGCCAGGGCATACTCAAGACACTCTGAGCGCACCTCACAGGATAGACAGACCCTTTTCGCCTCACGGGTTGAGCCGCCCTTCTCAGGAAAGAAGGCCTCGGGATCGGTTTGAGCGCATAGCGCTCGCTCCTGCCATGAAAGTTGTTCTGATGAAACTACTAGGGCAGCAAGATCTGCGCGCTGATCCGACATCTTCACTCCTTATAACTTCGGTTAATACTTCAATCACTTAAAGGGCCAGGGTGTGCCCGCAATAAGAGAATTACACGCTTGTAACTCTAATAAGTCAAGTTGATATCAAGCAATCTGTGGGCTTAAAACCCTAAATAATTAGAAAATACGATTATTCCAGCCGATATTTGGGTATTTGGCGCAATTATTGAGTCGATAATTTTGCAGTTCGCGCCAATTTTCGCACCCTTACCAATTATTGAACCAGAGATCTGCGATTGACCTTCAACTATTACTTCAGGTCCAATTACTGATCCCTTTTCAATCAAAGCAGTAGTAGCTACTTGCGCCGTATCTGAAATCAGAGATTCATTTGCATGCTCTGGTGTGGCATCTGAGTGTATTTTGCCAATAATTAAATCCGCAGATGCCTTTACTAGCGCTGCTGGAGTTCCAATATCTAACCAATATGAGTTATCAACAAAGCCAAAAATATTTACTTTTGAATCAATAAGACTTGGGAAGGTTTGCCGCTCAACACTTACCACCTGATTAGATGGGATGCTACTAATAATACTTGAATTAAAAATATAGCAACCAGCATTAATCAAATTACTTACCGGGTTATCCATTTTCTCTAAAAAGATTTTAACTCGATTATCTTTATCAATCTCAACGCAACCATATGCCCTTGCATCTGCCACCTGTGTTAAATACAAGGTGATATCAGCTTTATTTTTTTGATGAAAATCCATCTGCGCTGCTAGGTCATGCCCACTTAAAACATCCCCGTTAAAGATAACGACTTGATCGCAAGGCCCAAGGGATGCAGCCGCATTTTTAATGCCGCCTCCTGTGCCCAGTGCAGTTGTCTCGACTGCATACTTAATTTTTATACCAAATTTCTCCCCGTTACCAAAATATGGTTCAAATAGCTCAGCTTTGTATGAAGTTGCTAAAACTATTTCACTAATGCCGGCTTTCGCTGCTTTACTTATTTGATGCTCTGTAAATGGCACACCTGCAACCTCTAGCATCGGCTTAGGGGTGTGCTGAGTTAGTGGTAATAATCTAGTTCCTCTACCACCTACTAATAAGATCGCACTAGTTCTCATTATTTAATTCTTTCAGCTACTAGATCAATACTTTCATCAGTTGCAGTTAGAGCAATTCTAATAAATTTTTCACTTCCGTAAAAACTGCCTGGGGTTACTAAAACTCCAAGATTTGCAAACCAGTCCACAGTTTTATAGCAATCCTCATTTTTACTACACCAAATATATAAGCCGGCTTGACTGTGTTCGATAGTAAAGCCTGCCTTTGAAAGTGCAGTAATCAACTTAATACGTCTTTTTTCATAACGCTCTGCCTGCTCAATTGCATGATTGTTATCAGATAAGGCAGCGGTCATTGCTTGTTGAACCGGAAGTGGCACTATAAGTCCGGCATGCTTTCTTATCTGCCTGATTTGATCAATTAATTTGCTATCACCAATTACAAATGCTGCTCGATAGCCCGCTAAGTTGGAACGTTTTGAAAGTGAATGTACCGCTAACACGCCTTCGTTATTCCCGCCAGTTAAAGACAAAATAGATTTAGCTTCTTTTGAAAATGATAGATAGCACTCATCACTTGCTATAACTGAGCCATTATTTCTTGCCCAATTTATAGTTGCTAAAATTTCGCTATCGCTTTGCACCTGCCCAGTTGGATTTGATGGTGAATTTATCCAGGCCAGATCTGCTGTTGGCCAACTTTTTGCATCGATTTCAACTGGTATTGCTTTAGCTGATGCCATTAAGGCGCCGACTAAATAGGTTGGATAAGCAATCTTTGGATAGAGAACTGTTTTACTTTGTAAAAATGTTGGCAATAAGGCGACAAACTCTTTTGAACCAATTACTGGCAACACATCAAATTCACCAGTTGCACTAAGATTTAAAGTCGCCCAAGCCCTAATCGCATCTTTTAATTGTGAACTACCAGCAGTTAATGGATAACTTGGTGAGTTACTTGCCTTAGTTAAAGCCTCTTGAATAAATGTAGGTGTTGGATCAACTGGAGTGCCTTGTGATAAATCTATGAATCCACCCGGATACTTTTTTGCTTTTTCGCCATAAGGCGCCAAAAGATCCCAAGGAAAATCTGGTAGCTTCAGAAAAACTTATTTCTCTTGTGGTGGTAGTGCTGCAACTACTTCATGATCTTTACCAACTGCACCAAGCTTTGCTGCACCACCTGGAGATCCAATTTCAACAAAAAACTTGCTATTTACTTCACTAAAGTTTTTCCACTGCGCAGGGACATCATCCTCATAATAAATAGCCTCGACTGGGCACACTGGTTCACAAGCGCCGCAATCCACACACTCATCAGGTTGGATGTACAACATGCGATCGCCCTCATAAATACAATCAACTGGGCATTCTTCTATACAGGATTTATCCTTAACATCAACACACGGTTGAGCAATTATGTAGGTCACGCTTCTCCTTACAGTGAATCCACCTAGTTAGGTGGACAATACTGCCATTAACTCTGATAAGTCTGGTCAAGTTTAATAGGAGGAACCAAATGCAGCCATCAGCGGATCATGTCGGCCAGCGGGTAAGTATCCGATTACACGATCCTGACGGGGGTTTTCGCGACATTTTAGGGGTTTTAGAGAGCGAAAACACAGTGCGCAAAAAAGATGGTTCGCTAGTTAGCTTTGATCTGGCAAAGATAGCGGCATGGAAGATTGTGCCAAGTAAATGAAGCCAGCTAAAGACTTACTCAAAATTAACCTTTTTGATACTAAGACGCGCGCGCTGCAGTCCTTAGTAAGTAGTGATGGAAAAAGTTTAAGAATATATGGCTGTGGTCCAACTGTTTATCGAGATGCCCATGTTGGAAATATGAGAACTTTTCTACTTTCAGACATAATTATTAGACTTGCCAATAATTTAGGATATGAAATCAGATTTATCCAAAATATTACCGATGTTGGCCATATGTCAGAGGATTTTGTTGAGGATAAAATATTAGCCCAAGCTAAGGCTGAATCTAAGGATCCATACGAAATCGCTAAAATCTATGAAGCACGATTTCATGCGGACTTAAAACTTTTAAATATAACTCCTGCCGATAACTACCCAAAAGCAAGTGAATGTATTGATCTTATGCATTATTTAATAAACAAATTAATCAAGAAAGATAATGCCTATGTTGGAAGTGATAACTGTGTTTACTTTTCTGCCCAATCATTTCCTGGTTATGGAGCAATTAGCGGGAATAGATTAGATTCTCTAAAACCTGGACATAGATTTGAATATAGCGAGGATGGCGCCAAAAGATTTCATGCCGACTGGGCGCTATGGAAAGCTGCGGAAAATCGAACTGAGATGATTTGGAATTCACCTTGGGGTAAAGGATTTCCGGGCTGGCATGTTGAATGTTCAGCAATGTCACTTCATTACTTAGATGGATTTGTAGATTTGCACTTAGGCGGAATAGATCTTCGGTTTCCGCACCACGAGAATGAAAGAGCGCAATCTAACTGTGTAATAGATCAAGAGGCAGTTGCACTTTGGTTACATGGTGAACACCTATTATTTGAGGGCCGGAAAATGGCCAAAAGTTCCAATAATGTTGTTTTGGTATCAGACTTAATCGCAAAAAAACTTGATCCACTTGCATTGAGATTGTGCTTTTTAGAAAACCGCTATCGAAGTCAGATGGATCTAAGTTGGGATAGTCTTAAAGCTGCTCATCAACTAATCCAACGTTGGCGAGAAAAAATCGCGATTTGGAAATTAAGTGGCTCAACAGTTAATGCTGAGAGTAACTCATGGGTTAGTCAGATTACAGCAGATTTATGTGATGATCTTGATACCCCAAGAGCACTTCAAAAGTTAAGAAATATCGAAAAATCTCAATCAATAAGTGATGGCGTTAAGTTTACAATCTTTAGTGAAATCGATGTTTTGTTTGGACTAGATCTTTTGAACTCATCATTAAAAAGTGAAGAGTTACCCGCGCACTTAAATGAGCTGTTAATTCAACGACGGAAAGCTAGATCTAGCGGTGATTTTACCGAAAGTGATCGATTGCGTGATCTTTTAGCTGAGAATGGAATTTCAGTTAATGATGGCAAAGATGGGCAAAATTGGAATTGGCTTGTTAGCGACTAAATGACTTTTTAGTCAGTAGCCCTAAAATAATCACTAGAAATCCACCTAGTAAAAAAATATTTCCCGTGCTATTTCCATAAATTAATATCTCATCGGCAAAGCCCATTGATCCTGCTCTAATAACAATAAAAAGCCAGGCTAGAGCTGTGAGTACTTGATATCTTCTAAGCAAAAATATTTGTCCTGCTACTCGAATACCTAAAAAAGTTAAAACTAGTGATCCAATTAACCCAAATGGAGGAAAAACATTATGAAGCAATGTTGCGCTAAATCCAATGAGTAGTCCTAAAACTATTGATTTAAAGGTCTTCATAATTTAATTCCAGCAAATAAATCTAGTTCACGTCCATCTGAGTCAAATGGTTCTGATTTTTCTCCTCTAACTAATGTGTAGTACTCATCTCCCCAAATTGATAGTCCGAGATTGTTTGAAAGAGCAAAAAATGGTCCATCTACTGAAATTTGTGTTTCATGTGCTTTCATTGCTGCAAGTTTTTGTGGGACATACTCAGTGGCCCTGATTACCGATGTAACTAACTCATCCGGCTTTGCAAATGGTAGATCATCAACACTTTCTGCGCCAAAGAAGCTAGATCCAACTTCTTTCATTTTTTCTATTCCATCTTGAATGACAGATCTTGGCATTGTGTTCCAATAAATTTTACTTATTTTCCAACCTTGATCAGTTGCCATATCAGCTGCTCGCATTGCTACTTGATTAGCTTTTATGTGATCTGGGTGCCCATAACCACCAAACTCATCATAGGTTATTAAAACGTGAGGCCTTGTTTCAAGAATTACATTAACTAATTCTTGTGCTGCTTCATCTATGTTTGCTTGCCAGAAAACATCACTTCTTTCATTTTGCGCAGTACCAATCATTCCACTATCGCGCCATTTTTTATTTGGTGCACCTAAGAATCTAAAATCATCTATTCCAAGATGTTCCATTGCATTTTTTAATTCTACTCCTCGGTGTTCGCCCAGTTTGTCATCTCTGCTACTTGCCAAGTTAGCAAGACTTTCAATTAAAACTTCACCTTCTTCACCACGAGTGCAGGTAACTAAAGTTACTTTTGCACCTTCTTGGGCATATTTAGTCATGGTAATGCCGTTATTTATCGTCTCATCATCTGGATGAGCGTGTACAAGCAATAATCTCTTTTGCGTACTCACTCCCACAATATAACTTGAAACTAAACAAATCTGACAATATCACTTAGGAATGATTACAATTAAACAATGGTTGATGATAAATCTGGTCGCTTACCCCGCGATGAACGTAGAGCTCAATTACTTGTCGCTGCCCTTGAAGTATTTACAGCATCTGGCTACCACTCTGCTGCAATGGATGAGATTGCAGATAGCGCGAAGGTGAGTAAGCCTGTTTTATACCAACACTTTCCATCAAAACTAGATCTTTACTTAGCAGTTTTAGACTTACATATTGATTCTTTAGTGTTTGCAATTCAAAAAGCAATCGCTTCAAATCAGGAAAACTCTTCGAGAGTGGCCGCAACCGTTGATGCATACTTTGGGTTTATTGATTCAGAGGGCGAAGCGTTCCGTTTACTTTTTGAAAGTGATATGAATCTTGAACCACAGGTGCGAGAGCGCTTAAATCGAATGACTTATGACTGTGCTGCTGCAGTGAGTGCAATTATTTCAATTGATACTGGATTAGGAAAAGAAGAATCTATGATGCTGGCAGTTGGAATAATTGGTACAGTACAAACTACTGCTAGACATTGGTTAGATCGCGATGGCAAAATTGATCGTCAGCGAGCTACTGAATTAGTGATGAATCTAACTTGGCGTGGAATTTCAGGATTTCCTAAATCAAAATCGTGAATTAGCAAACTTTGAAGCGAAAAGGTAGGGTTATGGTATGGCAACTACAAAACCAGCAGTTAAAGGCTCAGCCCGCACTGAAGTTAAAATTGGTATTTCTGATTCAACCCATGAAATCAATATCGAGTGTGCAAGTACTCAAGCTGAGGTTATTGCAAAAGTAAATGAGGCTATTAAGTCTTCTTCTGTACTTTCACTAAGTGATACAAAAGGCAGAGAGTTGCTAGTGCCTTCAAATAAAATTAGCTTTGTTGAAGTTGGCGAATCCTCTGATCGAAAAGTTGGTTTTGCGAACTAAGCACTTACTACTCTTCTGATAGTTGCTTTAGATTCTAATTTTTCCCATTGTTTAGGATGCGTGGTGTATTCGCCTAACATATTTAACTTTCCATTACCGTGATAATCACTTGATCCAGTCATTACCAGATCAAATTCTTTAGCTAGTTTAATCAATTCTCTCTTTTCATCTGGAGTATGGTCGCGATGATCAACCTCAATACCATCTAGCCCAGAGTTAATAATTGATCCAAAGGTTTCAGAAGAGATAACTCGTCCCCTATGAGATGCCATTGGATGAGCAATTACAGCAACTCCCCCAGCTTCTTTAATCAACTTAATCGCTACTTCAGGAGAAGGTGAATAATGGGAAACGTAGTACTTTGAATTATTGTGAAGCATCTGCGTAAAAGCTTCTTCTCTACTAGCAACAACTCCTTTTTTAACTAGAGCATCTGCTAAGTGCGGCCGGCCTAATGTCGCACCATCTGAAAGTTGTTCCAATACATCTGCCATAGAAATATTAATTCCGGCTTCGTTTATGCGAGAGATTATTTTTTCCATACGGCCATGTCTGTTTTCTCTAGTCTTACTGAGAGTATTCATTAACTCAACATGGTTAGGATCGAAGAGTAAACCTAATACGTGAACACTTATTCCATCAGTAGTTTGGCAAGATATTTCAGCTCCAGGAACAAGTGAGAGTCCTGGACGTAAAGCAGATATAGCCTCATCCCAGCCACTTATTGAATCGTGGTCAGTTATAGCAAGAGTTGTAATTCCACTAGCTAGTGCTTTGTTTACAAGCTCAGTTGGGGTATCAGTGCCATCGCTAAAGTTTGTATGCGTGTGTAAATCAATCAATTTTTTACCACACTATCTTGATTAGATCTTAGGACAAATAATGCACAACCAAATACCAATCCAATTATTCCAGGAATCGTACCGGCCGGTGGTTGTTGGCCAAGCCAAATTAGTGCTATCACAGCACTTACTGGAACTTCAAAAAATACAATTAGTGATACAACTACAGGAGAAACACGTTTTAAAGACAGATTAAATAATGTGTGGCCTAATAATTGTGCACCAATAACTAATGCTGCAAGCAAAATCCATTCATTTAAAGCAAATCCAGTTACTTGAGAGCTACTCAAAATTACAACAGGTAAGACTGATATTGAGCAAACTAGGTAGCAAACGGAGGTAAAAGTAGAGGTAGAAATTTCTTTTTGCACTTTGGAACTGATTAGGACATAGCTTGCAGCCAATGCTCCGCCCAAAATTGCTAGAAGGTCGCCTTGAAATGATCTAATTGATAAATTTAAATCAACTCCAGTGATTACCAATACTGAGAAAAATGCAATCATCATGCCGCCGATAGATCTTCTCGGTATGTGCCCTCCCTTAAATTTGATATATAAAGCAGCAAATATTGGTTGAGTTGCTGTAAGTGCGGTGCCAGTTGCGACACTGGTTAATCTCATTGACCAAAAGAAGCATAAAAAGTGTGCAGCAAGTAGCACACCGGCAAGAGCAGACCAATAAATTGCATTTAACTGCTTGGTGGATTTCCATTCTCCTCTAGAAATCGCAAACGGAAGCATTACTAGACCGCCAATTAAATTTCTTAAAAATATTAATGATGGAACAGGGATCAGACTTTTGGCAATTATTGGACCCGAAGTTCCAATTCCGATTACCCCAATAGCTAAAAGTGGAATATCTCTTCCTTTTGGGAGTTTGGTGTGCTCTTGATCTTTCATAGGTAAAACCTATATGAAATTAAAAATTCCCATGAATCTCTCCCTAAGCGATACCCTTATCTCATGAATACAACTAAAGGTTCTAGCCTAAAACGTGTATTCCTAGCTCGATTAGCTGGTACTGGAGTATTTGATCCAAATGGAGACCAGGTTGGAAAAGTTAGGGATGCTGTTGCAACTCTTCGTTCCAACAACCAACCTCCAAGAATCTTAGGATTTATTGTTGAGGTTCCACCACGTAAACGAATTTTTGTTCCGATTACACGAGTCACATCAATTAATAATGGGCATGTAATTATTACCGGTTTACTTAATATGCGCAGATTTGAGCCAAGGACTAATGAAATCACTGTTCTGTCAGAATTATTAGACCGATCTGTAACGTTAGTTGAAACTAGTGAAAAAGTAACTGTTGAAGATGTTGCTATGGAGTTATCTAAAACTGGTGATTGGTTTATTGAGAAAGTACATATCATGAAGCGCGGCGCCAGACTTCGTAGACGGGGTGCATCAATTACTGTTGAATGGTCAGAGATAAGTGGATTTACTATTGGTGAAAGTAACCATGGTGTAACAAATTTACTTGGAACACTTGCTAATTTAAGGGCTGCAGATTTGGCATCAGTTTTACATGATTTAAATATTAAGCGCAGGGTTGAAGTAGCTAGGGCGCTAGATGATGAAAGATTAGCTGATGTGCTTGAGGAGATGGATGAAGCTTCTCGCGTTGAATTATTAGCTGAGTTAGAGGGAGAGCGCGCTGCGGATGTTTTACAAGAAATGGACCCCGACGATGCGGCAGATTTATTGCGTGAAGTCGGACAAGAAAGAGCACAAGCATTATTAGCATTAATGGAGCCAGAAGATGCAGAAGATGTTCAAAGACTTATGCATTATGAGGATTATTCTGCTGGCGGAATGATGACAACTGAACCAATAGTTCTGACTGCCGATTCAACAGTTGCTGAAGCGCTAGCAAGGGTTAGATCCTCGGAGATTTCGGCTGGACTTGCATCTCAAGTTTTTATTTGCCGCCAACCAATTGAAACTCCTACCGGTCGCTTTATGGGAGTTGTTCATATTCAAAGGCTATTGCGAGAACCACCTGCAACGCTTTTAGGTGGAATTTTAGACACTGATATTGTTCCGCTCTCTACTGAAGCTAACTTAAATGAAGTATCGTTGTATTTAGCAAGCTATAACCTACTTTCTGTTCCAATTGTTGATTCAAATGATCGTTTACTTGGAGTTGTGACTGTAGATGATGTGCTGGATCACTTACTGCCAGAGAATTGGCGAAATGATGAATCTTTAAAGCAAGAAAGTGAGGCTAGATAGTTATGGGAAAAGAGAAATTGAATAAGAACTCACTTGAGTTTCCACGCGAAGCTCGTAGGAGTTTAAAGCCCTCATATGATCCTGAAGCTTTTGGTCGCTGGTCTGAAAAGTTTGCACGCTTTTTAGGAACTGCCCGTTTCTTAGTATTTATGACCGCATTTGTAATCTTTTGGGTCACTTGGAATTTTATAGCTCCGGACAATTTAAAATTTGATCACTATCCATTTATATTTTTAACCCTATTGCTCTCATTGCAGGCATCATATGCAGCACCACTTATTCTGTTAGCACAAAATAGGCAGGCAGACAGAGATCGAATTCAGGCCAATGAAGATCGAGACCGAGAAGAGCGCAATATTGCTGATACCCAGTATTTAACTAGAGAGTTAGCAAGCTTAAGAACTGCAATTAGTGAGGTTACGACTAGAGATCACTTACATGGCGAGCTAGCTAACGCAATTGAAGAGATTGTAAGTAAGTTAAACAAAAAAAGCTAGGTATTTATATTTAACCTAACTCCAACCAAAGATTTAGGTCTAATTATTATTTGATCAAGTATTTCATCAAAGACTTTTTTATAATTTTCATCAGATAAAACAATTGGATTTCCTACATCTCCACCTTCTCTAAGTTGGGAGTTAAATGGAATTTTTGCCAGCAATGGAACAGTTGCACCAACTAGTTGACTTAGACGTCGTGAGGTTTCTTCACCACCACCACTTCCGAAAACTGATAACTTCTCACCACATTTAGAGCATTCAGTGTCAGACATGTTTTCAATTACTCCAATTACAGGTTGTTTAATTTGGTGGGCAATTCGACCAGCGCGTTCTGCAACTTCAGCAGCTGCTATCTGAGGTGTTGTTACTACAATAATTTCAGAGGTTGGAATTAGTTGACCAAGTGATATCGCAATATCTCCTGTGCCTGGTGGTAAATCTAAAAGTAATAAGTCCAAATCTCCCCAATATGCATCGCTTAACAATTGCTCTAATACTCTATGAAGTAGAGGTCCTCGATATGCAACTGGATCAGATCTTTCTGGTTTGAACATCTCCATTGAAACTACTTTAACTCCGTAATTCTCAACAGGAATAAAGGTTTGATCAATTGCAGTTGGTCTCTTATCTAAAATGCCCATTAATCTTGGTATCGAATGTCCATAAACATCTGCATCTAAGATTCCGACTTTTAAACCTTTTGCCGCAGCAGCAACTGCTAAATTGACTGTAACTGAAGACTTTCCTACTCCACCCTTACCCGATGCAATTCCTAATACTCTTGTTAGTGAATCAGGTTGAGCAAATGGGATAAATTTTTCACGCCCACCACGGATTAATTTCTTAACATTATTCCTTTGCTCTTCATTCATTACTCCAAAAACTATCTCTAAACTCTTTATTTCTTCTATTCTCTTTAGCGAATTAGTTATATCTGACTTTAATTTATCCTTCATGGGGCAGCCAGAAATAGTAAGAAGAATATTTAGTGTTGCTACACCAGATTTAAAATCTACAGAATCGACCATACCTAATTCAGGTAGTGGTTTATGCAACTCTGGATCAATGACTGTTGCTAGGGCTGCATTAATAGCATCTATTGTGCTCATAATATGTCTGGGTCAATCTTTGGTTTCGACTTTGGTTTTATTTCGAAATCACTTTTATCAATTACATCACCAATATGCTTTTTAATAAATGTCTTGGGGTGTAAATCCTTTACCTGTAGATCTTCATAGCCAGGTCCCAAATTATCCTTTAACTCATTTGTCGCATTTTGGGCCATATTTTTTGCTTTAATTAAAAACCTTGCAACATCAGCTGCAATGTTTGGCATACGATCAGGTCCAATCAAGATTATCCCGATAACAAATAATCCTAAAACTTCACCGGCTCCTAGGTTAAACATTTTATTTCTTAGATGCAGCTAGAACTACATCTACCTCTCTTGTTATATTATCGCGCTTGTATTTAACCTTTACTTTATCTCCAATATTTTTACTTCTAATGGCAACAATTAATTCATCTGAATTCTCAATATCTGAGCCATTAAGGGCGACAATTAAATCCCCTTTACGTAATCCAGCTTTATCAGCTGGCCCACCAGGTGTTATTCCAGTTGATTCTTTTGAAATTAATGCACCGGCTCCAGTAAATTGCGTATCTACAGAGATTCCCATAATCGGATATGTGGCCGAACCTGTATTAATTAGTTGCTCAGCGGTTTTTTTCGCTTGATTTATCGGAATTGCAAAACCTAATCCGATCGAGCCTGCTTGGGAACTAACTCCAAGTGTTGCAATCGCAGAATTAACACCTATAACTGCACCCGTTGAATCAACTAGGGGTCCGCCGGAGTTGCCGGGATTAATTGCAGCATCAGTCTGCAATGCATTTATAAATGATGACTCACCGAAGCCATTTCCAGTTGTAACTGCACGATTCTTTGAGCTAATTATTCCAGCGGTCACAGTTCCAGATAATCCAAGTGGAGATCCAATTGCAATGACTGAGTCACCAACCATTACTTGATCGCTATTACCTATCTGTAATGTAGGTGCTGCTTGAACCTTTATTTTTAGTACTGCAAGATCATAAGAACTATCACGACCGACTAATGTTGCTGGATATTTCTTTCCATCTGAGGTTTCCACCGTAATTCTTCCTCTATTTGCAGCAGACTCTACGACATGGTTATTTGTTAAAATAAAACCATCACTGTCTAGGAAAAATCCTGATCCTGTCCCGGAAGTTCCACCCCCGCTTACAGCTATCGAAACGACTGCAGGAATTAACCTCGCAGCAAGTGCTGCAATTGATCCGGGAGCGCGCTCAACAACATTCTCTGTTTGAACTAAATTTGCACCTATATTTTGTGTTGTTGTCCTACCAATAGATGCACCAATTGCCCCAGCAATTAATGCAACAACTACTACTAAAACTAAAAGTGAGGAATTATTTCGCTTTTGGATATAAATTCTAGTTTTATTTTCTACTGCAGGTTGCCACCAAGGGGTATTTAATGGTTGCTTCATCTACGTAAGTTTATTGGCTACCAATACTCCTGCGCCAACTGGGACTACCGTTGCCGACCATCTCTCATCCTCTTTTATGACTTTAATTGCATCTCTACGGGCAATACTCTCAGGATCGCGTTGAGAAGGGTCTGCGACCTTTCCATTACTTAGAACTTGGTCAATGACTAAAATTCCTCCGGTTTTAAGTAATCTATAAGATTCTTGAACCATTTCAAATAAATCTAGAGCAGGCCTAATTATTACAACTTCATATGAGTTATCTGCAAGCTTTCCAATTACCTCAATTAATTTTCCAGTGATGATTCGATATCTTGTTGATGGTATTCCTGCTTCTTCAAATATCGTGCGAGCAATTCTTGAATGCTCACGTTCTGAATCAATAGTAGTTAGCACACCATCATTACTAATCCCTTGAAAAATCCATAATCCACCAACTCCGGAGCCAGTTCCAATTTCGACTACAGACTTTGAATTTAAAAGTTTAGTAAGAAACTTAATATGGTTACCAACAGCAGGTGTTGGGTCAATAGTCCCAACCTCTTCGCCATTTCGCCTGGCAAGCTGCATGAAATAATCTTCGTGAGCAAAAGCCTCTGAGTATGCACTCATATCGCCTCTAGGTGAATTCATTTGGTTCAAAATGTGCCCAACCATTCCACTAGTAGGCGAGCGCCAAATCCAGTACCGCCTTTAATATTCTCACCAGCATCTACTTCGGATCTACCAGTACCTGCAATGTCTAGGTGTACCCAATTTCGATTTCCAGCAAACTTTTCTAGAAATAATGCTGCCGTAATTGATCCTGCTGAAAAATCAAATTTATCGGCTAAGTGATTAAAATCTGCAATATCGCTCTCTAATGCAACTGAGTAATCATCTACTAAGGGCATATGCCAAACTCTTTCACCAATTTTTTCGCCCGCCTCTATAAACTTTTTCGCTAGTGATTTATTCCTGGTATACATGGCAGCATACTGTCGACCTAAGCCTAAAGTCGCCGAGCCGGTTAATGTCGCAATATCAATTAAGTAATCTGGATCTAATTGTAAGTCGGCATATGCAAGCCCATCAGCTAATACCAGTCTGCCTTCAGCATCTGTGTTTAATACTTCAACTGTGGTGCCACCAAAGTGTTCGATTACATCAGATGGGCGTTGAGAGGTTGCAGATAATGCATTCTCAGCTGCCATAAGCAACGTAGTTACTTTAACCTTGGATTGAATTCTAGCCATAGCAATAGTTGCTGCTAGTGCAGCGGCTGCACCTGCCATATCACTTTTCATTCCGACCATACTTTCATAAGGTCGCTTAAGTGAAACTCCTCCGGTATCAAAAGTAATTCCCTTACCGACTAAAACAACATGTGGCCAACTATTTGAACCTTTTGGAGCATAACTGATCTCAATTAATCTTGGTCCGGGATCTGGAGATGAATTACCTACCGCAATTAGTCCACCAAAATCTTTAATTGCTTTTCCAGATTTTACTGAAATAGAAAGACTTGAATTTCTTGTAGAGGAAACCAGCCTTTCAGCTTGCTTTGCTAACCACTGCGGATTTTTAAAATTCGATGGTGTGTGAATTAAATCTCGAGCTTGCCAAACTGCAGTAGCTAAAATATCCGCTCTTTCAATTTGGTCTAAGTAATTTCCCAAGATCAGAAAGGTAGGTGTTTTCACTTTTTGATCAGATTTTAGTGAGTATTGATAACATGATAGTAATAATGCAGTTGAACTTACTACTATTAAATTATTATCTGAAGCAATTGCTGATACTAAAGTGGTATTAGTATTTTTAACCTTTCTGCCAAGAGCCGCTGAGGCCTTTCTAAGATCATCAGAGTTTTCATTACCGACGCCAACTAAATAAATTCTAGCTAGATTATCAACATTTATTGCTACCTCAATTATTTCGCCAGCCTTAGCTGTAAAGTCAGGCCATTTTTTAATTTCTTTGTTTAAATCAATTGCAGTAAAATCAACCAAAGTTTTTATAAATTTAGTTTCTATTATCTTTATTTCATCTTTAGCTAAGACTGGAATTGCTATTGCGTTGAAAAGTGAAAAATCTAATTCATCTTCATTTATATTTCTAAGTGTTGGGTATAAATCAAAGGTTTTAGGATTCATAATCCCTATAACTTTTTAGCCAGAGTTACTTTTTAACTAATGCAACAGCAGCTTGTAAAACGTTTCCTAGATTTGTTGCCTCTTCAATGTTTAGCTCGACAACTAATCTGCCGCCACCTTCTAAAGGGATACGCATAACCATTGAGCGAGCCTCTTTAGTAACTTCCATTGGGCCATCACCAGTTCTTGGTTTCATCGTCGCCATGTGTTTCTCCCCTATAAAACTCAAACTTCTAGACTAGAGGCGTAATTATCCCTCATAAGCCCACCTGTGGGAAATCCTATGAATCCCCTTTAAAAATCAATCCAATTAGGCGCGATTTACCACTTGCAATAACAGATATAACTGCTCGCTCAGGCACACCAAGTTTTTTTGCTATTTCGGTAGTGCTAACCAGATTAACTAAATGTAAAGTCAAAATTAGCCGCTCTTCTTCTGGCAAGGCCGAGATCAGCTCAGCAATACTCCTATCACTGTTATCTAAATTCATGGATTAAGGTTACTGGTAAGAGGTGAGACTTTATAGATTACCGTGTTAGTTGCCTTGCAAATCTACGCAGTGAGATCCAAACACCTAGAAGTAAGAGTGGCTTCATTACCAGTAAAAATACAGGATGTGCTACTAGATCTTCCTGCCAATTAAATATAGTTCCATCCTTACTTTTCTTAAGTTCAAACTTCCCAGTGCCTCGAATTACTCGCCCGATATGGACTACTTCACATAAAACTGGCGGTTTAAATCTAGTAATCTCCATAGTATCTAAAATTCCAATACGAAATTTTGGATAAAGACTTGGAAATAATCCAGTAAATGCAAAAATGAGTACACCTTTACCATTTTTTACAGTGCGATCTTGATCTAACTCTGACCACACTTTAGTCTGTAACATCCAATCACTTTGACTATGCCAGTCAACCAGTGAAGCCCATACTTTATCGATTGGTTTTTTAATCTTTATGTTTAATTCAAGATGAGAAAGTTTATTCATTTTCTTATAGCTGCTAACGTCGAAGGGATATCTTTACACCAAACCACTAATTCTGCTTGGCCTGTTTTCATAAAGTTATGTTGTGCTAAATGATCTAACGCTTCGCGAAGTGGATCATAAACTCCACTAGGATCACAGATTGCAATTGGCTTTTGATGAAACTTCAAATAACTGCCAACCCAAATTTCGAAAAACTCCTCTAGAGTTCCAATTCCACCTGGCAGAGCTATAAAAGCATCTGCGAGATCTTCAATTTTTGCTTTACGATCTCGCATATTCTTAACCACATGCATATGTGTAGCATCTTTGTCTTCAAACTCTAGATTAATCAATGGCTCTGGAATTACCCCAATTGTTTTGGCACCTACAGATCTAGCCCCTTTTGCAACTTGGCCCATCATTGATGATCTGCCGCCGCCCCAAACTAGATCCCACCCTTGTTCACCAATTGCTTTTCCAATATTAAATGCTAAATCAAGTGAAGTTGTAGGGATATTTGGTGCAGATGAGCAGAAAACAGATACGCGCATAAAATTAGTCTATTACCTTTGCGACATTTTGATACCTTTGGCTAATGGGTAACGATCAAAACTCCGCTTATGGCTTTGGAGTTGAAACACAGAATAGCTCTGGGCAAACCCTTGACTGCTCTTTTTACTCACTTGGAATTGGTAGTGCAGGTAATAGTAAAATTAGTGAAGAGTTTAAAGCACAACTTGGCGAAGATAACATTCGTAAAGTTAAAAAGGTTTCAGTAGAGTTAAAAATAAATCTACAAGATAAGCCCAAAGATGCAAAAGATGTCTACCTTAGACTGCACTTACTTTCACACAGATTAGTTAAACCTAATGAGATAAATTTAGAAGGTATCTTTGCTCTCTTACTAAACGTAGTCTGGACATCAGCTGGGCCCTGTGAAGTAGAGAGTTTTTCTCAAGTTCGTATGCAGTTACAAAATAAATTTGGAAGTTTGGTTGTTTATTCGGTAGATAAATTCCCAAGAATGATTGATTATGTTATTCCAGAAGGAGTGAGAGTTGCAGATGGAGATCGAGTAAGACTTGGCGCTTACCTATCTCCTGGTACGACAGTTATGCATGAAGGGTTTGTAAATTTCAATGCTGGAACCTTAGGAAAATCTATGGTGGAAGGAAGAATTAGTGCCGGTGTTGTAGTTGGTGACGGAAGCGATATTGGTGGCGGTGCTTCGATCATGGGCACATTAAGCGGTGGCGGTAAAGAGGTTATTTCAATTGGGCAGAGAACTTTACTCGGTGCTAATTCTGGAATTGGAATTAGTCTTGGCGATGATTGCATTGTAGAAGCAGGTGTATATATAACCGCAGGTTCAAAAATTTCATTACCTGATGGTAATATAGTCAAAGCAAAGGATTTAAATAAGGCTAATAACTTACTTTTTAGAAGAAATTCACAAACTGGAGCCTTAGAGGCTTTACCTATCAAAGGTAGTTGGGGCGGTTTAAATTCTATTCTTCATGCTAATTAGTTTTTAGTAATTTTCTAGGTGAAGATAGAAAGCCAATTCCCCAGGAAAAATGCATTACAAATAAAACTAAAGGCATAAAGAGTTTTTCAGTTAATTTCTTTCCAATAACTAATCCTCCGATAATAATCAAACTTAAATATATTAAAAATGGAGTAATAAAAAGTGGGTTTATAGCTGAAAGTAGTATTGATAGCAAACTTACTAATACTGTAAATGGTGGGGCAAGGTATCGATAATTTATAGTTTCTCGATATTGTCTTAAAAGCGCTCTTCGCCATTCTCCATATTGGAAATACTGTTTGGCTAATTTAATAATTGACTTACGTGGCCGATAAGTTACAACTAACCTAGGATCAAACCAGACTAAGCCACCGTTCTTACGTAATCTATAATTTAATTCCCAATCTTGTGCGCGGATATAGCGTTCATCAAATCCACCAGCTGCTAAAAGTGCTGGTTTGTTAAATGTGCCTAGATAAACAGTATCTGACTCACTGGCATCACCGCCTGTATGAAACTTTGATGGACCAACGCCTAGTTTTGAACGCATTGCTAGCGCAATAACTCTCTGCAAACCTTTAGCGCTATCTGCATACATAAGACCACCAACATTTACAGCATTCTGCTGCTGCATGATTTCAACTGCAGTTCTAATGTATGTTCGTGTTATCTCAGCATGGCCATCGATTCGGCAAATAATCTCATAACGGGATTTGGCTATTGCCAGATTTAGACCAGTTGCAGTTTGTCCGGTGGGATTATCAACTAACTTAATTCTGTTATCTTTCTCAGCAAGTTTTTTTGCAATTTCGGTAGTTCTATCTTTTGACGGGCCAAGAGCCAAAATGATCTCAAATTCCCCAGGATAATCTTGATTAAGAATTGCAGAAATACAGTCGTTTAAATCTTGCTCTTCATTAAGGATTGGAAGGATTACTGAGACAGCTGGCAGCGACGAATCCATCACAATTCCCCCAATCACTATTTTTATAGCAATTATTCCCTGCCCATAATCTAGGATAAGAAGATGAAATCTGCTCGAAGTATCAAGATCTTTACTGGGATTTCTATAGCCGTACTTACTATTTCTGCCGTTAGCGCACTTGCTTTCACAACAGTTACGGCCTCTATTGAGAAGATTGATGCTTTCGCAGGATTAGATAAAAGACCAGAAAAGAAGTCTTCAGCTGTCAATTATTTAATTGTTGGGTCTGATACCCGAGAAGGCTTAACTAGGGCAGAGCAAAAAGAGTTACGGGTTGGTTCTGTTAAAACTGCTGCTGGGAAAAGATCAGACACTATGTTGTTGGTACATGTTTCAAAGGCTAGAGATAAAGCAGTCATTATCTCGATCCCACGCGATTCATATGCACTGATACCAGCACATAAAAATAGCGCTGGAAAAGAAATATCTGCGGCCTACTCTAAAATTAATTCATCTTTCAATTGGGGTGGGGCGCCATTACTGATTCAAACATTTGAAGGAATGTCTAATTTAAAGATTGATCACTACATAGAAATAAACTTTGTTGGATTTGCTCGGATAGTTGATTCATTAGGTGGGATTGAAGTCTGTACTAAAAAGGATATTAATGATCCAAAGAGTCATTTAGTCTTACCAGCTGGCGTTCATAATTTAAATGGCATGGAATCTCTTAAGTATGTAAGAACTAGAGAATTTGATGGGCTTGGCGATATTGGAAGAATGCAAAGGCAACAAGCATTCATGTCTTCAGTTGTAAAAAAAGCCACCAGCCTTGGCGTGCTTCTAAATCCGGTAACGATGACTAGTTTCATAAACTCTTCACTATCAGCCGTGACAACTGATAGCAGTTTAAATAGCTCTGAACTGATAGTGCTTGCTAGACAATTAAAATCTCTTTCAGCGTCTAATGTTAGGACTTTAACTGTTCCGCTATCAGACCTAAATTACTATGCAAATGGCGTAACAGCATCTGTACTTTGGGATCCTGTATTAGCTCCACAGCTTTGGGATAGATTACGTGAAGATCGTGCTGTAATTGATGAAGTCAAACCATCACCCTCACCATCTGCAACAAAGACAGAAAAACCTAAGATAATTGATAAGTTTAAAACTCTTACTGCAGAAGATAACATCTGCCGGTAATTAGATAGGCTTTCATATATGGCACTCAAACTCTCAGTTATTGGCACTGGATATCTAGGTGCTACTCATGCTGCCTGCATGGCAAGTATGGGTTTTGAGGTTATCGGCTTTGATACTGAACAGAGCAAAATAGATTTACTTAGTAAAGGAAAAGTGCCATTTTACGAGCCAGACCTAGAAGAATTACTTGCTAACCAAATAAAATCTGGAAAGTTATCGTTTACTAATAACATTAATGACCTTGCTGATTGTGATGTTCATTTCATTTGCGTTGGTACTCCGCAAGTAAAGCGTGGAATAGCAGCAGACTTAACATTTGTTAATTCAGCACTTGAATCGATTGCCAGAATCGTAAAGCCAGGTGGTTTAGTTGTAGGTAAATCAACGGTTCCAGTTGGAACTGCCGCAAGATTACGAGATAAGTTAATTGAATTAAATCCAAGTGCTGATTTGGCATGGAATCCAGAATTCTTACGAGAAGGTTTTGCTGTAGAAGACACTCTTAAGCCAAATAGATTAGTAGTAGGTGTGGTTAGCGACAGAGCTGAAGAAATACTTAAAGAAGTTTATGCAAGTAACTTAAAAGAGAACACTCCCTGGGTTAGAGCCGATTTACCAACTTCTGAGCTTGTAAAAGTTGCTGCAAATTCTTTCCTGGCAACTAAAATATCTTTCATAAATGCTATGGCTGAAGTTTGCGAAGCAGCAGGTGGAGATGTAACCGTTTTAGCAAAAGCAATTGGTTACGACCCAAGAATTGGAAGTAGATTCTTACAAGCAGGTATTGGTTTTGGCGGAGGCTGCTTACCTAAGGATATTCGCGCATTTATGGCACGTGCTGAAGAATTAGGCGCAAAGCAAGCAGTTAAATTTCTTGAAGAGGTGGATTCTATAAACCTTCGTGCTAGAAAAAGGATTATTGAATTGGTTCGCAGTGATCTAGCAAATGATCTTGTAGGTAAAAAAGTGGCGATACTAGGCGCAGCGTTTAAGCCAGACAGTGATGATGTTCGTGATTCTCCTGCATTAGATATTGCTGCTCAAATCCAAGCTGCTGGAGCGATAGTTACAGTTCATGACCCAAAAGCAATTGTAAATGCACAAAAAAGATTTCCTACATTGAATTTTGCTGAAGAAATAAATGAAACTCTTAAAGATTCAAATATCGTTCTTCACCTGACTGAATGGAAAATTTATAGAGAAATTGACCCTAGTAAGGTAAAAGCCATGGTGAAAGATGCGATCATGATTGATGGACGAAATGCATTAGATCGTGAATTATGGTTAAGCGCAGGATGGAAGTTTCGTGCTCTAGGTAGGAGTCAAATTGGATAAAGAAATTGATGAATTATTAGGATTGAAAACCTGGGCAGTAGTTGGACTTAGTAATAATTCGGAAAGAGCTGCCTACAAAGTTGCAAAAGTGTTAATCGAAAAAGGTCATACGGTAATTCCTGTACACCCGAAAGCCGAAACAGTGCACGGCCAGAAGGGGTATACAAAACTTTCTGAAGTTAAAGTTCCAATTGATGTAGTTGATGTATTTGTAAATTCAGAATTGGCGGGTTCAGTTGTTGATGAAGCGATAGCTGTAGGTGCGAAGGGTGTCTGGCTTCAGTTAGATGTAATTGATGAATTAGCAATATCTCGTGCCAAAAGTGCTGGTTTATTAGCTGTGATGAATAGATGTCCGGCTATTGAATACCAAAAAAGATAATTACTCTTGGATTTCACCGCTGTAATATTGCTGTGCATGAATAACTTCAGTAAGTAAATTTTCTAAATCGTCTCCGATTAATCCTACTTTTTTTGTGGATTGATCAAATTTTAACTTGGGGTTTCGAGCCATTAAGTGTAAATATGGCCGATAATCATCACTATCTGGATCAGTATTCAAATTACCGGAAACAATGAATGGATTAAGAGTTGCGGTATCCCCCAATGGTAAGTCCAGCACTGATCTTAAGTATTGCTCAAAGTAGTTTGTAACTGATCCAATATCAAAAGAATAACTTGAAATTGGATTGGTCCAATTTACTGCAATCAATTTTTTGAAATTGTCTGCATCGACAATTAATTCAATTCCGCCTATTAATCCGATTTCACTTGCCAACTTTATAGCTGATAATTGAATCTCAATAGCCTGTTCCTCGTTAATTGCTGGAGCTGGGGTTATCAAAACATTTTCCGTAACTAAGGTCACTGGCCAGGTTGAAATCTGTGCGTGAGGAGATCTTGTAATTAGGATTGAAAGCATCTGCCCAGTTGCTTCATGTCTATCTATTTTCGCTAAGGATTCAACAGTCGATATGGGTGGATAAATTAAAGAACCAGATCTTTCAATAGTCCTTAAAGATGAAGTTGAAACATAAGCTGGATCAATACATAAAAAACGACAGTTCTTACTGAATTCAATTATTCGCTCAGTAGATAGCTCTTCTTGAAAGAGCTTGATCTCAATACCCAATTTCTTTGCCTCTTGAGAAAAGTTATTTCTAACAATTTCGTTAGCGATTAGGCCAATAGTTGGTATTGTCATGTAATAAGGTTACCTTCATTATGGTCCAAATAATTCTTGCCTCATCATCTCCATCGAGATTAAGGCTCTTAGAAAGCGTTGGGGTTAAGCCAGAAGTCATAGTAAGCGGGATAGATGAAGAATCCCCCGAGTTTAATTCCTTATCACCATCTGATCTAGTTATTAAGTTAGCATCTTTAAAGGCAAATGCAGTCAAAAGTAGAGCGCCGATTAATTCATTGATAATAGGGTGTGACTCAACATTTGATTTTAATGGTAAGTCTTTGGGAAAGCCTCTAAATCGTGAAAATGCAATTGAGCGAAGTAAATTACTTTGTGGAAAATTTGGTTACCTTCACACAGGTCATTGCATAATTGATGTTAAAAATGGAAAAGAAATCAATAAACTTTCAAGTGCAAAGGTTCAATTTGCAGAAATGACTAACGAAGAAATAGTTGATTACGTCGATTCAGGTGAGCCATTAAATGTTGCTGGAGGTTTCACTTTAGATGGATTGAGTGCACCATTTATCACAAGTATTGAAGGTGACCCCAGTGGAATAATTGGTTTATCACTACCTTTGCTTCGAAATATGGTCATGTCGCTTGGATATAGCTGGCTTGATATTAAAAAAGATTAATATTTACGATAAGTTTATCGCATGAGCAAACTTTATAAGGATCCAATTGGGACAGCTGAGAAAGCCGCTAAAGAGATTAAGAAGATAACAAAAAAAGAAAAACATGATGTTGCACTTATCATGGGCTCTGGTTGGATTTCTGCAGCCGAAGCACTTGGAAATCCAACTCATGAGTTTGCTGTAACTGAGTTATCAGGTTTTCCAGCACCAACAGTCGCAGGTCATGGAGGTAAGGTCCGTTCCTACAATTTAGAAAATTCCGTAAATGCATTAGTTTTTTTAGGTAGGACACATTTCTATGAAGGATTAGGAATGGAGCCTGTTGCTCATGCTGTAAGAACTGCAGTTAAAGCAGGTTGTCGAACGATTGTATTAACAAATGCATGTGGTGGAATAAATACAGATTATAAAGTTGGTCAGCCGGTAATTATTAGAGATCATATTTCATTAACTGCGGCCTCACCTTTAATTGGTTCAGATTTCGTTGACCTTACAGATTTGTATAGCAAAAGACTTAGAGAGTTAGTAAAAGCAGAGGACTCTTCACTTGCCGAAGGTGTATATGTTCACTGGCGCGGTCCATCCTATGAAACACCAGCCGAAATTAAAATGATGAGAGCCATGGGTGCAGACTTAGTTGGTATGTCTACAGTTCCAGAGGCAATTGCAGCTCATGCACTTGGTGCAGAAATACTTGCAATCTCATTAGTTACAAATGCAGCTGCAGGTGTTACTGGTGAAAAATTAAATCATGCTGAGGTTATTGCCGCAGGAAAAGCTGCAGCAGATCGAATGGGCAAACTTTTAGCCAAGGTACTACCTAAGTTGTGATTTCAGAACAATTAAAGCAAGAGGTGCAAGGTTGGATTAAAAATGATCCAGATAAAAAAACTGCAGGGCAATTAACGAAGTGGCTAAGTGACGAGAATGAAGAAGAATTAAATCGCTGCTTTAGCGGCTTTTTACAGTTTGGTACTGCTGGATTACGAGGGGCTTTAGGGCCTGGACCCTCATGTATGAATAGAGCAGTAGTAAGTCGAACTGCTGCAGGAATTGTTTCATTCATGAAGAAAAATAATTTAAAATCAGTTGTTATCGGTAGAGATGCAAGGCATGGATCTCTAGATTTTGCTCAGGATAGTGCTGAAATTTTCTCAGGTGCAGGCATAAAAACTTTTGTACTTCCACGGGAATTACCTACTCCAGTCTTAGCCTATGCAGTTAATAGATTGAAAGCAGATGTAGGAATTATGGTAACAGCCAGCCATAACCCCGCTAATGACAATGGTTATAAGGTTTATTTGGGTGGGAAGGTAAAGGGAATAAATTTTTTTGGCTCACAGATAATCTCACCAATCGATAATGAAATATCTGCTGAGATATCAATTGCAGAACTATCCCCAACACGATCAGATAACTTTGAGGTGGTTAGTGAGGGTGTAATAGATGATTATGTTGAAGCTGTTGCATCACTTGTAGCAAAACCAAATAACTTAAAGATTGTGTATACACCACTTCATGGCGTTGGTGCCGAAACATTCTTAAAAGTTCTTAAAGCTGCTAGATTCCAAAATCCGATCCTTGTCGAAGAACAATCAAAACCAGACCCCGATTTTCCAACTACAAAGTTTCCAAATCCTGAAGAATCTGGGGTAATGGATTTGGCTATTAAATATGCAGAAAAATTTGATGCTGACCTAGTGATTGCAAATGATCCTGATGCAGATAGATGCGCAATATCCGTAAAAGATATCTCTGGAGCATGGAGAGTGCTACGGGGAGATGAAATCGGAGTGGCGTTAGGAATGTATTTAATCGAGAAAGGAAATGTTAAAAGTGGGTCGATCGCAAATTCGCTCGTGTCTTCAACTTTGCTGGGTAAAATTGCAGCGAGTAATGATATTAACTTTACTGAAACTCTGACTGGATTTAAATGGATCTCAAAAGTACCAAATCTAGCGTACGGATATGAAGAAGCTCTGGGTTATTGCGTAGACCCTAAAGTAGTTAATGATAAGGATGGAATAAGTGCAGCAATTCTTATAGCTCAATTAGTTAATGAACTAAAAGGTAAGGGCAAATCTTTAGACCAATATCTAGATGAAATTGGGGGTAAGTTTGGTTTTCATTTAACTGATCAAATCTCAGTTAGAGTCAGTGAGGTTAATCAAGCAATAACTTTATTAGATAAGCTACTAAAAAATCCTCCAAATAATCTGTATGGCTTTAATCTTGAGCTAATCGAAGATTTGTTTAAGATAGAAGAGATAAAAACTCGTGGAATCAGAATGAGGTTTGCGGGAGGTATCAAGGTAATTATAAGACCAAGTGGAACTGAGCCTAAAGTAAAGTGTTACTTAGAGGTTATTAGACCAGTAAAAGCTGAGTCAAAAGAATTGATATCGAATATCAAAGAAGAATTGATTAAACTACTCTCATGATAATTGACGGTAGCGAGGGATCGTTAAAGCAATTCTTAAATGACTTGCCACCGGTTGATCAGGTAGGCGCTGAATCTAGAGCCGCAATGCTTGCCACTAGAAGTATAAAAACAACTAGTAAAGCATGGGCTATTGATATGGCAATAAGCATGGTGGATTTAACAACATTAGAAGGTGCTGATACGCCAGGAAAAGTTAAGGCGCTTTGTGCTAAAGCAGTTAGACCAGATCCTACAGACTTAACAGTTCCATCAGTAGGAGCCATATGTGTTTATAACGATATGGTAAAAACAGCAAGAGATGAATTAGATCTTATTGGTGGGAAAAATATTCCAGTAGCAGCTGTATCTACAGCATTTCCATCAGGTCGAGCTTCACTTGCGGTAAAAAAACAGGATACAAAAGATGCCCTTGATGCAGGTGCAACTGAAATTGATATGGTAATTGACCGTGGTGCATTTCTCTCTGGAAAGCTAGGAAAAGTTTTTGAGGAAATAGAAATAATTAAAGCACTTTGTGGAAAAAATGCACATCTAAAAGTTATATTTGAAACTGGAGAGCTTGTAACTTATGACAACGTTAGAAAAGCATCTTATCTAGCAATGTTGGCCGGGGCAGACTTCATAAAAACTAGTACCGGTAAGGTCACTCCTGCTGCTACACCACCAGTTGTATTAGTGATGCTCGAGGCAGTTCGTGATTATTTTGCCCTCACCGGTATCAGAATTGGTGTCAAACCTGCAGGAGGTATAAAAACTACTAAAGATGCAATTAAGCAATTAGTACTCGTCAATGAAACGGCTGGAGCAGATTGGCTTAATCCTTCACTATTTCGAATTGGCGCCAGTTCACTTTTAAACGATTTATTGATGCAGCGAATAAAATTACGTACAGGGCACTACGCTAGTGCTAATTACGTAACTATAGATTAGGTGGGTTATGAGCGACTTTGAATATGCAAATGCTCCTGAATCCAAAGCTATTGCAAAAATTGCTTCATCCTATGATTTGTTTATAGGTGGTAAATTTATTAAGCCTAAAAAAGGCAAAAGTTTTAATACGATTAATCCAGCAACCGAAGAGATTCTTGCAAAAATTGCTTATGCAGATAAATTAGATATTGACTTAGCTGTAGCTAGCGCAAGATCTGCTTATACAAAAGTTTGGTCAAAACTTCCCGCTAAAGAGCGTGGTAAATATTTATATCGAATTGCACGAATATTGCAGGAGAGAGCTCGTGAATTTGCAGTTGTAGAAACTTTAGATAATGGAAAACCTATTAGAGAATCTAGAGATACCGATATTCCTTTAGCTGCTGCCCACTTCTTTTATCATGCTGGTTGGGCAGATAAATTAGAGTATGCAGGGTTTGGTAATAAACCAAAACCACTTGGTGTAGTTGGACAAATAATTCCTTGGAATTTTCCACTCCTTATGCTGGCTTGGAAAATTGCCCCGGCTTTAGCTACAGGAAATACAGTTGTTTTAAAACCTGCGGAGACAACACCACTTACTGCACTTTTATTCGCGCAGGTCTGTCAACAAGCAGGTCTGCCAGATGGAGTTGTAAATATTATTACTGGTGACGGAATTACTGGAGCTGCACTTGTAAACCATCCCAATGTAAACAAGATTGCTTTTACTGGTTCAACTGAGGTTGGAAAAGCTATTGCTAGATCAATTGCTGCAACAAAAAAGAGTGCAACACTTGAGCTTGGCGGAAAAGCTGCAAATATAATCTTTGAAGATGCTGCAATCGATGAGGCTGTAGAGGGTGTAGTTAATGGTATTTTCTTCAACCAGGGCCATGTTTGCTGCGCTGGTTCCAGGTTACTTCTTCAAGAGAATGTTATTGATGAAGTATTAGAAAAATTAAAGAAGAGAATGAGTTTGATTAGAGTCGGTGATCCAATGGATAAAAACACAGACCTTGGCGCCATTAACTCATCGGAGCAATTAAAACGAATTAAAGAGCTAGCTAGTACTGGAGATGCTGAAGGGGCTAATCGTTGGTCACCTGACTGTAAATTACCTTCAAAAGGATATTGGTTTGCGCCGACAATTTTTACTGGTGTTTCGCAGTCACACAGAATCGCTCGGGAAGAAATCTTTGGACCTGTGCTAACAGTTTTAACATTTAGAACACCAGCAGAGGCAATTGAAAAAGCTAATAACACTATGTATGGATTATCAGCAGGTATTTGGAGCGATAAGGGTTCTAAGATCCTTTGGGCAGCCAAACAGTTAAAAGCTGGGGTGATTTGGAGCAATACATTTAATAAATTTGATCCTGCAAGCCCATTCGGTGGATATAAAGAGTCTGGCTGGGGACGAGAAGGTGGGCGCCATGGCTTAGCAGGATACTTAACTTCAGATACGAGGGTGAATAAATGAGTCGGATAGATGTAAATAAAACCTATAAATTATTTATTGGTGGCGCATTCCCTAGAAGTGAATCTGGCCGAGTATACGAAGTAAAAGGCGCAAATAAAAAGTTTATTGCAAATCCGGCAATGGCTTCTCGAAAAGATTTAAGAGAGAGCGTAGTTGCAGCAAAATCTGCATTTCATGGGTGGTCTAACGCAACCGCATTTAACAGAAGCCAAGTTCTATATCGAATAGCGGAGATAATGCAAGGGCGAAGTGAACAATTTGTCGAAGAAATCTGCGCACTAGAAGGTTTAAGTAACAAAGCTGCCATGGCTCAAGTTGAAGAAGCAATTGATACTTGGGTTTGGTACTCCGGCTGGTGTGACAAGTTATCTTCAGTAACTGGTTCGTTAAACCAAGTTTCAGGGCCGTACTACAACTTCACAACTCCTGAAGCGCTTGGAGTTGTTGCAGTTTTTGCTGAAAACAAACCATCGTTACTTGGAGCCATAAGAACTTTAGCCCCGGTTATTGCCAGCGGAAACACGTCAATACTAATTGCTAGTCAGAACTACCCACTACCTGCGATAACACTAAGTGAGGTACTTGCAACAAGTGATCTACCGGCAGGGGTTGTAAATGTACTGACAGGAAAGATCTCTGAGCTATCCCCTTGGATTGCATCACATATGGAAATTGATGGAGTAGATGTTGCTGGCTTATCTAAGAAAGAAGAGGAAGAACTAAAACTTCTTGGTGCTGATAATCTAAAACGTGTTTTTAGATTTTCGAATAGTAATAATCCAGAGAGAATTTTAAGCTTTATGGAGCAAAAGACAGTTTGGCATCCGATAGGAATTTAAGCTACTCAGCAGATGTTTTTGCATAAGCAGGCTTAATTATCTTCTCAATAATCTCAGTTTTTTCATCATGAGAAATAAAGGAACTTTCAATTGCATTTATTGTTACTAGCTCAAGATCTGAAAATTTCCAGCTAAACGCATTCACACACTGTTGCATCTCATTACTCATTGAGGTGTTGCTCATTAATCGGTTATCAGTGTTCAAAGTAACTTGGAATTTAAGGTTAAACAATTGACCAATCGGATGTTCTGCATAAGTTTTTGCTACCCCTGTTTGTAAATTAGAAGTCGGGCAAAGTTCAAGTGCAATTCTTCGATCTTTGATGTATGAAGAAAGCAAGCCTAATTTTGGCTTTCCTGAGGTAAAGTCAACATCATCGATAATCCTTACGCCATGACCTAATCTTTCAGCTCCACAGATTTGAACTGCTTGCCAGATTGAAGGCAAACCAAAAGCTTCTCCAGCATGGATAGTGAAGTGTGCATTCTCTTTCCTTAGGTATTCAAACTCTTGTAACTGATTAGCTGGCGGAAAGCCATCTTCTGGTCCTGCAATATCAAATCCAGCCACACCCTGATCTCGGTATTTAACTACTGCTTTTGCAGCTTCCATTGATCTATTACTTTGTCGCATGCCACAAAGTAATGACTGGACTCTAATTTTGTTTCCTTCAGCAGCAGCCTCTGCCATGCCCTGCTTATAGCCCTCAAGAGTTGCCTCAACAACTTGATCTGAAGTTAAACCTTGTTCAGTTGATAATTCTGGGGCTCCCCTTACCTCTGCATACACAACACCATCTTTTGCTAAGTCAATAACGCACTCTCGTGCGACTTGGATAATTCCTTCTTTAGTTTGCATGACTGCAACTGTATGAGCAAAAGTTTCAAGGTAGCGCACAAGTGAACCAGAATTACAAGAATCCTCAAACCATTTTGCTAGATCTTTCGCATCATCTGTGGGAAGTTTTTTGTAGCCGATTCGATCTGCAATCTCAATAACTGTTTGAGGTCTTAATCCACCATCTAAGTGATCATGTAGTAATACTTTAGGTAAACGCTTGATCTGATCTGAAGTTGGCGTAATTAATGAAGACACTTAACCCTCTATTCTTTCGATAATAAGTGGGAGTTGGCTTACTTTTGAATTCTCTTCTCCAATAGTAAAGGCCCCAGCTAATGATTCTCTAGCTCGATCAAATCTTGCAGCTTCATCAGTATGAAGAGTTAAAATAGTTTGACCTTTTTTTACAATATCTCCAGGCTTTGCATGTATTTCAATTCCGGCACCAAGTTGTAGGGTATCTCCCTGTTTTTGCCTACCAGCACCTAATCGCCATGCACTAACTCCAACTTGAAGTGCATCTAGTGATAACAATTTCCCGGAAGCATCTGCTGTAACCTCAAATTTTTCTTTTGCAACTGGAAGCGGAGCATTGTTATCGCCTCCTTGAGCTTCGATCATTTTTCGCCAAACATCCATTGCAGCGCCATTTTTAAGTGCAGCTTCTGGATTGATCTTTGTTTTTACTTTTGCAGCATCCAACATTTCATTAGCCAAGATCAGTGTTAGCTCTACGACATCGCTAGGGCCTGCACCTGATAAAACCTCTAGGGTTTCTCTGATCTCTAGTGAGTTACCTACTGTTAGCCCTAGTGGCACATCCATAGCCGTTACTAATGCCCTTGTTTCTACCCCTGCTCGTTTTCCCAAATCCACCATTACCTTCGCCAATGAGCTCGCAACTTTTGGATCACTCATAAATGCACCAGATCCTGTCTTAACATCTAAAACTAGCGCACTGGTTCCTTCAGCAATTTTCTTGCTCATAATTGAAGATGCAATCAGCGGAATAGATTGCACGGTTCCAGTTACATCACGCAGTGCATAAAGTTTCTTATCTGCCGGAGCCAAGCCACTTCCTGCTGCGCAAATTACTGCACCACACTCTTGTAATACTTTTAACATTTCTTGATTAGAAATACTGGCTTTCCAACCTTTAATTGATTCTAATTTATCTAAAGTTCCACCAGTATGGCCAAGACCTCTACCAGATAGTTGTGGAACAGCTGCTCCGCATGCTGCAACTAAAGGCGCTAAAGGTAGAGTTATTTTGTCACCAACTCCACCAGTTGAGTGCTTATCCACTGTTGGTCTATCAAGCATTGACCAATTCATCTTTTCACCGCTTGCGATCATTGCATCAGTCCATCTAAAAATTTCTCTATTGTTCATGCCGTTTAACAATATTGCCATCAATAAGGCTGACATTTGTTCATCTGCCACATCACTATCGGTATACGCGCGAATTACCCAATCTATTTGCGCGTCAGTTAATTCGTGCTTGTCACGCTTGGCTGCAATTATTTCAACAGCTGCGAATGATTCACTCACTTGTCTAAATCTTCTGGGCCGAATCCCCAAGGCAGCATGAGCGACATTGGCTGTGGGCCATCTGGCGTCATTAATTGCATGCTTGGACCACCATGTTCATAAAGTAGTTGTCTGCATCGCCCACACGGTGAAAGGTAATTACCATGTTCATCAACGCATACTGCGGCAATTATTCGCCCCCCACCAGTCATTGCTAAGTTTGAAATCATGCTGCATTCGGCACAGAGAGTTAATCCGTAACTAGCATTTTCTACGTTGCAGCCGCTAATCATTCGGCCATCGCTGACTAAACCAGCAACACCGACCGGAAACTTTGAATAAGGAGAATAGGAAAGTTTTATTACGCGCTTTGCTTCATCATGCAGCGCTTGCCAGTTAATCTCCATCAATCAGATTTTCCTCTGTTATAAGGAATTCCATCTGCTGCCGGTGCTCGAACCCTGCCGATAAATCCTGTTACTGCTATGACGGTCACAATATATGGTGCCATTAACATGAACTCACTTGGGATCGGCGTTCCTGTAATAGAAAGAACTCCTTGTAAGTTATCTGCAAAACCAAAGAGTAATGCGGCCATCACTGCGCCCACTGGGCTCCAGCGGCCAAAAATTAATGCAGCTAAAGCGATGAAACCTTTTCCTGCAGTCATCTCTTTTCCGAATGCACCTACGGCGCCCACTGTGAAGTATGCACCACCTAGTCCTGCAACCAATCCTGCAAAAATTACGTTTTTATATCTGAGTCTATTTACTTTAATTCCAACAGAGTCTGCTGCAGTTGGATGTTCACCGACTGCTCGAGTTCGCAATCCCCAGCGTGTGTTAAAGAGCGAAAGGTGAATGACAGCAACGATTACATACATAAGATAAACAATTATTGTCTGATTAAACAAAATAGGCCCGAGCAACGGAATCTTGCTCAGAATTGGAATCTCTATCGGAGAAAGGACAGGACCTGAGTTCCAAGTATCTTGATAAGGAATCAATAGCTTCTTATAAAGGAAACTCGTAATGCCAATTACCAGAACGTTAATGACGAATCCGAGAATTACCTGATCAATTGAAAACTTAATAGCAAAGACAGCCAGAATCAAAGAAATCATTGCGCCTGCAATTGGTGCAACCAGCAATCCATACGTTGTGTTTTGGCTCAAGCTAGCGACTACTCCAGCTGCAAATGCTCCTGCTAGTAACTGGCCTTCAATAGCAATATTGATCACGCCAGATCTCTCACACAGCACTCCGGCCATTGCACCAAAAATAATTGGGACTGAAAGTAACAAGGCTCCTTGAAGTAAGCCCGTAAAAGGAATCATCTTTCCGCTTGCAGCCCAGGAGATAAACGCCATCAATATCGAGAACCCACCTAAAGCACCTTGCAGTTGAATCTTCTTATTTCTACGAAGCTCAAAGATGGCCCAAATAGAAAACACAATTGCAGCGATGCTAAAGCCGTAGGACGCAGTTCGTGAATCCAAGGTCCACTCATTGATTGCAAACCATTCATCTTCCATAACAAACTTGTATGTAACGGGCGCAGTCCTCTTTTGGAGAAATCCAAAACCAATGAGAGAAGCGATAGATAGAATTAGAAGGGTGAATACTCCACGTCGACGACGCTTTTGTACTGGGGTTAACTGAGAGGCTGAGCTCATCCGTTCCACCCCTTTGCAGCCATGTCGGTTCCGGTTCTAACATTTTTTAATCTAAATATTGCGCGCACCATGGTTGGCGCTGCAATGAAGAGAACGATTAACGCTTGAATAACCAAAACAATATCGATAGGTGTTGTGGTGTTTGCCTGCATTGTTAATCCACCAGCTTTTAAAGCACCAAATAACAATGCGGCAAATACAGTGCCGAGTGGCTTTGCTCGACCTAAGAGCGCAACAGTGATGGCATCAAAACCAAATGAGCCCGCCACTCCAGCAATTAATGCGTACTCAGTTCCGAGCACTTGAACAGCGCCACCCAATCCAGCCAAAGCGCCACAAATAACCATTACCGAAGTCAATACAAATGGAACAGACATTCCTGCAGTTTTAGCTGCAAGCGAGTTTGCCCCGACTGATCTGAATTGGAAACCTAGTGTTGTTCGCGACAGAAGAATGTGAATTAAATACGCAACTCCAAGTGCAACAAAAATACCCACATTAACCCGATAATCCATTCCAAATAATTTTGGAAGTTGCGAGTTTTCAAGTACTGGAGGCGCAATCGGATCTTGACGACCCTTTCGCAAGAAAGTTTGCGTGCTCAAAAGCCAGAGTAAAAAGTAAATAGAAATATAGTTAAACATAATCGTTACGATTACTTCGTGCGCACCAGTTCGTGCTTTTAGGAACCCAACAAGTCCTCCCCACAAACCAGCAAAAATCATTGCGGACGCAAGTGCTGCGAGTGCATGAACAACTGGCGGCAAATCAAATCGGAATCCAACGTAAGAAGCAGCTATTGCACCAAAGATAAATTGACCTTGAGCGCCGATATTAAAGAGTCCAGCTCTAAATGCAAGAGTTACCGAAAGTCCAGTCAGAATAAGTGGCGCTGCTATGACAAAAGTTTCAGATAGTGGGTAAAAACCTAAGAAGATATTTTTAGAGGTTAAGTTCGGGTCAAAAATGGATCCTTGAAGCAGTGCTAAATAAGCGCTGCCTGCTGAAGAGAAGCCGGTTCCAAGAAACTGTAAAGGTGATTTCCAAAGCTTGTAAATTTCAGGGTTTGAAAAGGCAATTAGAAGCCCTCCTGAAACAATCGCCAATAAGAAAGCTAGTAATGGCAGCTTTATAGCTCTAAAAGTTTCTGACATCTTGGCTTTAAATGTGCTCATGAGCTGACCTTTGGTTTGATGCCAGCCATAAGTAAGCCAAGATCGCTACGCGAAATTGATGCCGAAGCAATGTCAATAATGGTTCCGCGATACATAACCGCAATTCGATCGGCTAGTGCAAAAACTTCATCTAACTCGGAACTAAAGAGAATAACTGCTCTGCCTGCATCACGTTCTTGCATGATTTTTCCATGAACGAACTCAATTGAACCTACATCTAATCCACGAGTGGGTTGAGAAGCAACGACTACTTTTACTGGGCGAGAGAGTTCTCGCGCCAAAACAACTTTCTGCTTGTTTCCACCGGAGAGAGATGAAACCAACTCATCAGCACCTTGGCTTCTGATATCAAATTCTTTTATTCGCTTTATCGCTTCAGAATTAATGACATTGAGATTCATCATCAATTTTTTTGCGTTCGGTGGTGAACCGTAGGTATCTAGAATCAAATTCTCAGCGATAGAAAATGAACCAATCAAACCATCTAGTTCTCTGGATTCGGGAATAAAGGCAATTCCAGATTTAAGTGACTCTTTAACGCTCCTACCAACAATATCGACTCCATCAACCATAATTTTTCCACTTACATGTGGTTCTAAATTCAAAATAGTTCGAGCCAACTCTGTCTGTCCATTTCCTTGGACTCCGGCAACGGCCACAATTTCGCCTGCATGAACATCTAATGAGAGATCATGTAATAATTCTCGGCCAGTGCCATCAATGACCTTGAGATTTGAAATCGAAAGTAGTGCCGAACCAATAGTTGCAGGCTTGTTAGACATGGTTAAATCAACAGGTCGTCCCACCATCTGTGAAGCTAATTCTTCTTGTGTGGCAGTGGGCAATGCAGTTCCAACGACTTTACCACGGCGAATAATTGTGATTCGATCAGCTGCTTCTTGCACTTCACGCAATTTATGAGTAATAAAAATAATTGAGGTTCCGTTGTTCTTTAAATTCTTCATTACTTGTAGCAACTCATCTGTCTCTTGCGGGGTAAGCACAGCAGTAGGTTCATCTAAAATCAAAACTTTGGCGTTATAAATCAAAGCCCTGATTACTTCAACACGTTGTTGAATACCTACGGGCAAATTTTCTACAATTGCATCGGGATCAACATCAAAATTGAATTCCTTAGAAATACGTGCAATGTCCGACCTTGCTTGGTCAAGATTTAGGACTCCAAATCCTCTAACTTTTTCATGTCCTAGAACGATATTTTCAGCAACAGTAAATACTGGAATGAGCATAAAGTGTTGATGAACCATGCCAATACCGGCAGCAAGTGCGTCGCTAGGTTCAGAAATTGTGACCGGTTTTTCATCAACTAAAATTTGGCCACTATCTGGCGTTAACAGACCATAAACGATATTCATTAGAGTGGATTTACCGGCACCGTTTTCACCGAGAATGGCGTGGATTTCACCAGCTTCGACCCGCAAGTCAATTTTATCATTGGCAACGAGAGCACCAAATTTTTTGGTGATGCCACGTAATTCGACTGACACTTGAACCTTTCGTCTTCTTCGTTTTACCCCACCTATGTGAAGTTAAGTTGGGCAGGTTTTTAATCTGCCCAACTTAATTTTTACTTCTTTATTATCTCTTTTCAACCACTGCTTCGATTAAGAAACAGCAACCGTACCGGAAATAATGTCTTCACGGAGTTGTTCAACTTCTGCTGCCAAGCCGGCATCAACTGTTGATTCCAAATCGTGATACGGAGCCAAGAAAGTTCCGCTATTTTCTAACGTACCTAGGTAGTTAGTTGAGCTAAATGTGCCATCAATAACTTCTTGAATTGCTGCAGTTACTGAAGTTCCAACGCCCTTCATAACAGATGTTAGAAGTACAGAAGCAAATTGTGGAGCTTGCTCGTAACCATCTGAGTCAACCCAAATTGTTACTGACTTCTTTCCTGTCATTGATTGGTTTGCTGTTGCAGCACCAAGGCCCCCAGCTACTGGGAAAATTACGTCCGCACCTTGCTGCTCAAAGTTCTTTGAGATCTGAAGTGCTTTGGCTTGATCAGAGAATCCACCGACGAAAGTTCCATCTTTCTTCGCAGTGTCCCAACCAAGAACGCTAACTTTCTTTCCCTTTACAGTGTTGTAATGAGCAACACCGCGAGCAAATCCATCCATGAAGATGCTTACAGGTGGAATGTTTAGACCGCCGTATGTTGCAACTTTACCAGTTTTTGAATAACCAGCTGCAAGGTAACCAGCTTGGAATGCTGCTTGGTTAGTTGCGAATTCAATTCCTTTGAGATTTTCAATAACGGTTCCTGGGTACTGATCTCCAGCTGGGCCGTGATCTTTCCCATCTTGGTCAACGATTGCGAACTTTGTATCTGGATTAGCTTTAGCAGCTTCAACGATTGCACTGTTGATCAAGAAGCCAACACCGATAACAATGCTGCAACCTTCATCAACTAGCTTCTTAATATTCGGTGCGTAATCTGCATCTGAAGTAGCTGCAAGGTACTTAACTTCTGCGCCAGCTGCTTCTGCTGCTTGAGCGCCAGCCCATGCTGAAGCGTTAAATGACTTGTCGTCAACTCCGCCTGTATCTAGTGCAAGACAAGCCTTAACACTTGATGATGCACTGTCAGATGAAGATGAACATCCGGCGATAAGTGTTAGCGCTGCAAGAGCTGCTACAACTTTCGTCGATTTCTTAATTAATGAATTCATTAATGCACTCCTCCTAAGAATTCCTATGAAACCGCTTCGAATAAGGGCTCAATTACGGAATTAAATTGTGGGCTCACCCTATAGCGGCGACTCAACTTTTAGGCATGAGCAAGAATGGACACAAGGTTAAAATAAGAAAGTCTCAACCTTAAGTTGAAACTATTCACCTACTTAGCGCACTAAACCCAGGTTGGAGTACGTCTTAGACAGGGTTGTGGATGCCACTTCATGAGCCTTTGCAGCGCCATCAGCGAGTATTGAAAGTAAATGTGGCTCATCAGATAACAGCCCTAGGGTTTTCTCACGTATTGGTTTGAGATATTCAACGACTACTTCAGCTACTTCGTTCTTTAGATCTCCATAACCTTTTCCTGAGAAATGATTTTCAAGATCAGAAATCTTTTGTCCAGAAAGAGCGCTATGGATAGTTAGTAAGTTACTTACGCCAGGTTTCTCTTTTTCATCAAATGTAATTTCGCGGCCGGCATCAGTTACTGCTGACTTTATCTTTTTCGTATTTACTTCTGGGGTGTCAAGTATTTCTATCAATCCGGCGGCTGAATCTGCTGATTTGCTCATTTTGGCAGTTGGATTTTGTAGATCATAAATTTTAGCGCCCTGTTTAAGAATGAATCCAGCAGGAATATTAAATGTTGATCCGTAGCGTGAATTAAATCGTTCTGCCAAATCTCGAGTGAGCTCTATGTGTTGACGTTGATCCTCACCAACTGGCACCAGATCAGCTTGATATAACAAAATATCGGAAGCCATCAACATCGGATAGGTGAATACTCCAACTTTAGTCGAGTCTGATCCACCTTTTACTGTTCGGTCCTTAAATTGTGTCATCCGGCTAGCTTCTCCGAATCCAGTTATGCACTCCATAATCCACGCTAACTGATTGTGCTCTGGAACATGTGACTGTAAAAAAAGCGTAGATTTTTCTGGTGAGATTCCCAGTGCTAATAACTGTGCGGCAGAGGCAAGCGTTCTTTTCTGCAAAAGTTTAGGATCAGTCTCAACTGTTAAAGCATGTAAATCAACTACACAATAGTAAGCATCATTATCATCTTGGAGTGCAACCCATTGCTTAAGTGCACCTAAATAGTTTCCTAGATGAAATGAATCATGGGTCGGTTGAATACCAGATAGAACACGTTTCTTACTCATTGCGAGTCATCTCTAGCAAGTAGTACTTGCCCAACTCTTTTGCCATTCATACTAG
>Ga0172376_10000754_pt1 | contig 41719 bp, 44 predicted proteins | sample Lak35m_FD_121114 | JGI IMG/M metagenome (GOLD analysis project Ga0172376, IMG submission 121114) | Freshwater microbial communities from Kabuno Bay, South-Kivu, Congo - kab_092012_35m | ecosystem: Environmental > Aquatic > Freshwater > Lake | place: Democratic Republic of the Congo: South-Kivu...
AAAGTAATAATACCAGCCAAGATCCAACCAAAAGATAAGCGTTGATAATTCGCGTTCAAATTATTCACTTTTAACCTACTTTCCCGCTTTTTTGTCGCCACCATATAGTATAATTTGAGTTGGCAGTTTAACAATTATGTTACGATGACTGATCAATCTTTTAAAGAAATTCGAGTTCAAGAACTACAACAACGTTTAATCCAGGATGGTTCCAATTTACAGTTACTAGACGTGCGAGAACCACAAGAGATTGCCATAGCACAAATTTCTGGTTTTGTCAATCTCCCCCTGAGTGAATATGATCAATGGCAAGGAGAAATTTCCACCCGTTTTGATACTTCTAAGGAAACCCTGGTATTATGCCACCATGGTTCAAGATCTGCTCAAATGTGCCAATGGCTTTTATCTCAGGGATTTAGAGACGTTAGTAATATTGTAGGTGGGATAGATGCCTATTCTCTCTTGGTCGATAACTCCATACCTCGATATTAAACACTGTGTTTACAGATAGGAAGTGCTTCATCATCTTGCTACCCATTAAAAGGTAGCTTTTTGTATCAGCAAGCACAAACTTTTGTAGAAAATTTATGGGAAGATGGTAGAATGGTTGGATATGGGTGATCCAGTATAAGTAATACAAATATAGACAGGTACTGCAACTTGTTAGACTTTAGGTTTGTTAAAGTAATAGATTTTTAATTTCCCTTTATTTTTCCCTTGTCCGTGTCGCGAGACAAACTTTTGCACCCCTTAAAATACGCCTTCACCAAAATATACTTTATGCAAGTCCAGCTGACAAATCGACAACAACATATACTATGGGCAACGGTAAGACATTACATTGCCACGGCGGAGCCAGTTGGTTCAAAAGCTTTAATTGAAGAGTTTGACCTTGGTATTAGTTCTGCCACTATTCGTAGTGTGATGGGCGTTTTAGAGAAATCGGGTTTATTGTACCAACCCCATACTTCTGCGGGTAGGATTCCCTCGGATTCAGGTTATCGTATATATGTGAATCAGCTGATGAAACCGTCAGCAGCTTTAGTCAAGGAAGTGGAATCCACCTTACAGCAGCGACTACCTTGGGATGATTGGAGTTTAGAAGCCTTATTACAGGGTGCGGCACAGATTTTAGCGACTTTAAGTGGCTGTATTACCCTAATTACCATGCCACAAGCTAACACTACCCAAATCAGACACTTACAACTTTTACAAGTGGAAACGGGAAAAGTCATGGTGATTGTGGTCACTGATGGATATGAAACCCATTCCAAAGTGGTGGACTTGTTCCCAGAATCGGGTGTAAATCAACTGGAAGCAGAAACTATTGACAGAGAACTACAAATACTTTCTAACTTTTTAAATACCAGCTTGCGTAACTATACCTTATCAGATCTAGCCAATATGAATTGGAGTGAATTAGATCGGGAATTTCAAAGTTATGGAGAACTGTTGAAAAAGTCCTTGACAGAATTACTCAAGCGTGCATCCAATCCACCAAATAGCCAAATTATGGTGCGGGGTGTGGGAGAGGTATTAAGACAACCGGAATTTTCCCAGGTGCAGCAAGTACAAACAATAATGCATCTCCTAGAAGAAGAACAAGAACAACTATGGAAATTAATATGTGACGAACCGGAGATAGAAGAAACTGGTCAACCCAAGGTAACAGTGCGCATTGGCACAGAAAATCCCTTAGAACCTATGAGAACCTGCTCCTTAATTTTTTCTAGTTATCGTAGGGGTACAGTACCTGTTGGAAGGGTAGGAGTTTTGGGACCAACTAGGTTAGACTATGAAAATGCCATTGCAGTGGTAGCAGCAGCAGCAGCATATCTTTCGGAAGCATTTAACTACTATTGATTTGCTATTGATGTTATGGTTTTAATTGGTGTGTAGAGTGTGGCGTGAGAAAATGTTCAGAAGAACCATGTTATTGGCAATATGGCTAGGGTTTGTCAGCTACGCCTTTTTCCTTGCTCCCCCTGATAACTTTCCCTTAACTGTAGAGCTAATCAAAAACCTGTGTGTAGGAAATTGGCAAGGTATTAATCCTGTGATTATCGCCCTATTTTATTTAATGGGAATTTGGCCTTTGGTGTATAGTGCAGTCTTGTTTTTTGATGGAAGGGGACAAAAAATAGTGGCTTGGCCATTTGCGTTTGCATCCTTTGGCGTTGGTGCTTTTGCCATTTTGCCCTATTTAGCTTTAAGAGCAGAAAACCCAGAATTTACGGGGGATAAAAACTGGTTTTTAAAAAATTTCGACTCTCGATGGACAGGAATTTTATTAACTTTAGCAGCACTGGTTTTGGTAGGATATGGGTGGAGAGGGGATGGGTTTGATTTTGTTCATCAATGGCAAACCAATAGGTTTATTCATGTAATGACCCTGGATTTTTTGCTACTGAGTCTATTATTTCCCATACTATTGGGAGATGACATGACGCGACGGGGTTGGCACAATCATCGATTATGGTGGTTATTTGCCTTGATTCCCCTTTTTGGTCCTTTGGTTTATTTGTGTGTTAGACCACCTACAAAAGAATCAACCTTCCAATAATACCGGAGGTTATGTCAACAGTTGATAAAATAGATAAAATATATGCAGATCAGCGAAAAAACAGATAGTAAAAAATCACAACCTACCCAGGATGAAAGCTTCTCAGCCAAAGAGTTTTTCAATAGACAGTGGGAAGTTTATCAAAAGGTATTAAACAATAATTACATGGGACATCAGGAAATATATGATGTGCTACAGAAATTATTAGCTGAATGGTCAAAACCCTTTACTATGCTAGATTTAGGGTGTGGGGATGCTAGTTTCACTAGTGGAGCTTTATTAAACACCCAAATTACTGAATATACAGGTGTAGACGTATCCACAGCTGCGCTGGTAGATGCGGAACAAAACATTGCCCTAATTGGATGCGAGAGAAGACTTGTGTCAGCAGACTGTTGGCAATTCACCAATGATTTAGTCCAAGATGGAACCCACAAATTTGATGTTGTCCTCATATCCTTCGCTCTTCACCATTTGCAACCGGAGGAAAAAGAACGGATAATTAATAATATCAGAACCCTGTTAAATCCCCATGGAGTTTTCATCCTTATTGACATCATCCGTCGAGAAAAGGAAGATCGGGAAAGTTATATACAACGTTATTTAGGGAATGTGAAAAGGGACTGGTCTTTAATTGACCCCCAAGAGTATACAATGGTAGAAAATCATATTTCATCCAGTGATTTTCCTGAAACTCAGTCTTGGTTTCAAACCATCTCTCAAAAACTGGGTTTTAGCAACTTCACACCGGTTTATTGTGACAATTTAGATACTACAGAGCTATTGTGTTTCTATCGCTAGAGACTAGGAACTATGCCATACAGTCAGTTCACATTTAGTAAAGTCAAAGAACAGTTTGACCTTACAGTTACTGAAGGCGTCCGGTTTTTTCCCCCAGATATTGACCCAATTGTACCTAGTCAAAAATTGCTAGCAATTTTAGAAGATATCCCATGGGCGATCGCAGTTGATACGGAAAAAGCTCGTTCTGAGGTAATTATTAACCCAGTGTTGTTAGAGCTGAGGCGTATATTTGATCGCCAGATCAGCATTTTTTCTGGGGAGGAATTTAGCGTTGATCCTGGAATCGGACTAACTGGATTTTGTGATTTTCTCATTAGTAAATCAGCGGAGCAGTTAGCTATCGAAGCACCTGCTATGGTAATTATAGAAGCAAAGAAGGCGGATTTAAAGGTTGGAATTGGGCAATGTATAGCGGAAATGGTAGCTGCACAGAGATTTAATCAAGCATGTAACCGACAAGTTTCCACAGTATATGGTTGTATTAGCAGCGGTACACAATGGCGATTTTTACAACTGGAAGGTTCCGTTGTTACTATTGATTTAACAGACTATCCTTTACCTCCAGTGGAGGTGATTTTAGGTTTTTTGGTTTGGATGATCAAAAACTGTTAATAATAAACAGCATACCTGTGTTTTTAAAAATAACTTTGATTCAAAAGCTGTTCTAAACTGTAAGGACAATCTTGGGGGAAACTAACCTCAAATCTAGTTTTCTGTCGCACATATCTGAAAGCACCTTTATACATGATTATTTACACCTCACATTCCCGTTTAGTAATAAAATGACGGTAGCGAAACATTGCTTCCAATTGCACTTGAACCACCCACCCACCTATTAATTCTAGTCTTTCAGCACCGGGGAGAGAATATTTAATATTATCAGTTAATCTTGTTTGACCATTTTCTTCCATAAACTCATGACGATGTACCCATGAATCAAAAGGTCCTGACACCTGTTCGTCAGTAAAGAGTCGATATTTCTCACATTCAGTATGACGCGCTAACCAGGTCAGGGGTAGTACCCCCACAAACAATCTAAATTCTGTGATAGCACCTTTATTGAGTCCCCCCTCTCGACGCAACACTTGCACAGGTTGCCAAGGAGGAGTAAGGAGCTTCAAAACATCCTGTCTCTCATGGAATTCCCAAACTACTTGGACTGGTGCATTAATAATTGAAGAATGAGAAAAGTGTAACATGAATAAAACCTAATAAAACCTAAATTGAATTTTTTCTACCTGTTGACTTTAAGTGGGGAAAGAGAACGAAAATGACTAGTTGCTATTTCTAAATGTTTAATTAGGGTAGATGGTGGTAATGGTCCTTGTAGGTGATTCCAGGGGAGGATTTGCTGGGGTGACCAGTGACTATGAACGTAAAAGTCTAAATCGGGAATTTTACCTTTTAATTCCTTAAATGCTCGTTTATAACTTCCTAAAGAGTCACCAAAATTACGGGTTAGTTCTAACAAATAAGAAAGACGACGGTCTCCCCGAGATAACAAAGACTGAATCACAGACCAATTATAACTTTCGGGACGAAAATCTATACCTTGGGGTTTTAGTTGTTTTTGTAAAAACTGTAACCTCTTTTCCGCACTCTTGTTAACTCCAAACCATTGGAACGGAGTATGGGACTTAGGAACAAAGGTGCTACATCCTAGAGTTAATCGTAATCCGGGGGTAGCCTTTTTTATATCTCTCATCATAGTCACCGTAGCATCTAAATCTTCAGGTTCCTCCCCGGGAATACCCACCATGCCATATAATTTTAACCCTGATAAACCCCCAGCTTTAGCATTAATAGCAGCTTGAATAATTTCTTGATTATCTAATTTTTTATTAATAATCTGGCGGAGTTTTTCTGAACCACTTTCTACAGCAATGGTCAAAGAATGGCAATCTCTTGTGGCTAAAGTGTGAGCTAATTTTTGGGTAACCGTATTGGTTCTTACAGAAGCAACACTCAATCGCACATCATCATATTTGGGTTGACTAATATAATCCAAAAGGTCAGAAAATTCTGGATGTTGAGTTACAGATGCACCCAATAAACCTAGACGATTAGTAATTTTTAAACCCTGTTCAATAGCAGGAATTAAAGAACCTTCCAAACTGGCGGTTCTAAAGGGCAAAGTTAAATAACTGGCTAAACAAAACCGACACATTTCCGGACAACTGCGCACCACCTCCACCATGAAAATATTTTCCCATGCTGCTTTTTGTGTCACCACTGTGGAAACCGAAAGATTATTTCCTCTATAGGTCTGCTTGTGAACAAGGGGAGGAATATCAACCTCCAGAGGGTAAATAGCCTTGATTTCCCCATCTTCACCCCAATATTCAACACCATATAAACTGGGAATATAGATTCCCGGTACTTGAGCTAAGGTTCTAAGTTGAACACTTTTAGGAGCTTGTCTAACTTGCTTATAACAATCAATAAAACTCTCTAATAAAGTCTCTCCATCACCCAATAGCACCACATCAAAAAAATCAGCAAAGGGTTCAGGATTAGCAGTTAAAACCGGACCACCACCAAAAACCAGCGGATATTCCAAACCCCGATTACTTGCACGCACAGGAATTTGTAAAGACTCTAAAATTTGCAAGATGTTCACATAATCCAATTCCCAAGACATGGAAAAACCAATAATTTCCGCTTGTCTAGGGAGAGGTTCTTGCACATCGGTAAATAAGCGACTTACTTGTAGATCATTGCGCATTGCTAAAGTTGCCCATACCACCTGATAACCAAGACTAGTGATACCCACAGTGTATTCATTGGGGAAGGCAAAAATCACAGGGATAGGATTAGTGCTGGGTTGAGCTGGGGTAAATAACAGACGTTCGGACTCAAATACGGATGATGTCACAGATGTGCAATAGTTTGTTCTACTGGTCTTACCATTATATCACAATATTTTACCAGTAAAATCTAAAATGTGCTGTGCTGTAATTTCTGGCTTTTCTACATGAGGAATGTGACCACAGTCGGGAATCCAAATTAATTGACTTTGGGGAATTGCTTGTCTAAATTTATCCCCATCTTTCGTCCCTAGTATTCTATCACTGTCTCCCCATAAAATTAGGGTTGGTTGCCCAATTTTCCCTAACTCCTCTAATTTAAAGGCTTGATAACCACCACTTTGGGTAAAGGTAATTAATGATTCCTTCCAATTTGCCATTTCTATGTGCAGGTCACGACAACATAAGGTGTCATCATTAATTAAATTGGGATTTTTGTAAGCAGAACGGCAAATGCGATCGCGCACTTGGGAATTACGCAAGAACTCTGCTGCTAATGAGTATAATTGGGGGAACATCAATTTACTTAAAGCCGAACCCCCTTTTAAACCAGCACTATCAATTAAGATTAGCTTTTGTACCAATTCAGGATAGGTAAGAGCAAAATCAATAGCTGCTGCGCCCCCCATAGAAGCTCCTAGCAGAATCACAGGTTGACCAATAAGGGTTTTCCAAAAATGATACAGATGGGTTTTAATCGCAGCAGGACTATACCCAATATCCCGTTGTCTTTCGGTAAAACCAAACCCCAGCAAATCTACCGCCCAAGTTGGATGGGTAGGAGCTAACAAGGGCAAAAGTCGGCGGAACTCCAAAACCGAACTATCAAAACCATGAATTAATAATATGGGGGTGTTCCCACTACCCTGGACGACATAGCTAGTCCTAATTGGTTGGGGACTTAAAGGAGTAATCATCTCCTCAATTTGGATACTTTGAGCTAAAGCTACAGAAGTTGGTTCCGAGAGTTGTTCAATAGCTGACGGCAAAAAAATCATTCTGTCCCAAGAGGTAGTCATTAGTTATCAGATTGTAACTTTGGCATTATGAATTTGGGCGCTGACTTTCTTATAAATAAACTATAGGTATGTAACACCTTTTAATCATTAAGTCTGGTTTATCATTAACACTGGAGTATGTCATGTTAAAACCAAATACCCTATCCCATATCCTACCAGAGTTGTCTGTGGAAGAACAACAACTAATTTCTGGGGGTGGACATTGGAAAAAATTCCCCCACCATGGTTATTACCGTCCGTGGCATCGTCATGACCACAGAGTATATTATTACAATTCTTCCTGTAATAATAACTGTGGATATGATGACAAATGCTGCAACTAGTCAAATTCAGTAACTATGGATCCACTCTTGTAAAAGAGAATTCACCAATTCAGGAGCTTCATCCTGGGGACAATGTCCCACTCCTTCCAGAGGAATAAACTTTTGCACCTGGGGAAAATTGGCTAACTCCCTACCTAGATCGATTGGTTCCCAGGGGTCAGCCGTTCCCCATAAAATGATTGCCTGACAAGGTAATATCGGTAACAAGTCCTCCGGTAAGGGTCCGCTGGAATAGTTGGTGAAGGCTAAGAATACATCAGCAGCACCAGGGTCTCTTGCTGGTTTCATCAAAATATCTACTAATTCATCCGTAACTGCTTCTTTTATATTATAAGCTTGTAAAAGAATTCTTTTGACGGTTTTGGGTTGAGCTAGTTGACTAAAAAAGAAGTTGCCAATGGATTTAATAGATAGGAATTTTTGTAACAGGGGGGTTCCTACCCGCCTAATCCAGGGTAGATTTTGTCGTTTGCGATCATGTAATAATCTTAGGGAGCAATTGATTAAAGCAATTGATAAAGCTATATCTGGACTGCTAATAGCTGCCTGCATCGCCACAATACAACCAATAGAGTTACCAACTAAAAATGCGGGCTTGCCTACTACTTGTTGACAAAAGTCGACTATTTGCTTTCCCCAAGTTTCTAGGGTGTAAGTGATTTTTTCATTGGGTTGGGGTTTAGCAGAAGCTCCAAAACCAATTAAATCAATGGCGTACACCTGACAAGTTTCCGCAAGGACAGGTATGTTTTTGCGCCAGTGTCCCCAAGAAGCACCAAACCCATGTACTAAAATTACCGCTGGTCCTTTAGTCCCTTGCATTTGATAGGATATAGGTAGTCCTTGCCAAAACCAAGTTTTTGTAGATGTGAATGTGGTAGAATTCATAGGTTGTCAGCTCAAAAACTGCCAAGGCAAAAAAATGGGTTTAAATAATGTTACAAATTACAAATCATAACCTATAAAATTATAAACTATAAATGTAAAAATAACAATAAGTTACAAAAATCAATTTAGGACTAGACACAGATTGCCACTCTACTGCTATCTTAAATTGGAGGCAATTGCAACTTATTTCATAAAGCGTAACTTCATGGGAACGAATTACCAACGGGTTTTACTGAAACTGAGCGGTGAGGCCTTAATGGGCAACTTGGGCTATGGCATTGATCCAGAAGTAGTCAAGGGAATAGCTCAAGAATTAGCAGAGGTCGTGGCCACTGGTGTTCAAGTCGCTATCGTGGTTGGTGGTGGCAACATTTTTAGGGGCGTTAAAGCAGCATCAGCAGGTATGGACAGGGCAACTGCTGATTATATAGGAATGATTGCCACAGTAATGAATGCCATGACTCTACAGGACTCCCTAGAGAGGATAGGAGTACAAACAAGAGTACAAACTGCGATCGCCATGCAAGAGGTGGCTGAACCATATATCCGCCGTCGTGCCATCCGTCATTTAGAAAAAGGACGAGTGGTAATTTTTGGTGCGGGTTCAGGAAATCCTTTCTTTACCACGGACACCACTGCTGCTTTAAGAGCAGCGGAAATCGAAGCAAATGTGATTTTTAAGGCTACTAAGGTAGACGGTATCTACAACGCAGACCCTAAAGTTCATTCCGACGCCAAACGCTATAAAACCCTCACCTATGGTCACGTTTTGGTGGAGGATTTGCGAGTGATGGATAGTACCGCAATTGCCCTATGTAAAGAAAATAATATTCCAATTCTCGTCTTTGACTTAACGGTACGGGGAAATATCCGTCGCGCAGTCATGGGAGAATCTATTGGTACTCTTGTGGGAGGTTCTTGTGAAATTAGCTGAAGCTGAAAGTACAATGAATAAGACCGTTGAAGCTACGCAAAGAGCTTTCAACAGCATTCGCACCGGTCGTGCCAATGCTAGTTTGCTAGATAAAGTACAAGTCGACTATTATGGATCCCCTACTTCCCTGAAATCCCTGGCCAACATTACTACACCGGATGCAACAACTATTCTCATCCAACCCTATGACAGAACCAGTCTGAATATAGTGGAAAAGGCTATCTCCTTGTCTGATGTAGGTCTAACTCCTAGTAATGATGGTTCTGTGATTCGCCTAAACATACCACCTTTAACATCTGACCGGCGTAAAGAATTAGTTAAACTAGCTGCCAAGTATGCTGAAGAAGGTCGGGTAGGAATTCGCAATATTCGACGTGATGCTCTAGACTCAATCCGCAAGCAGGAAAAAGCGGGGGAGGTTTCAGAAGACGAATCCCGGGATCAGCAGGACAAATTGCAAAAGATCACCAGCAAATATACTGCGAAAATTGATGAATTGCTTGCAGAAAAGGAGAAAGATATTACTACAGTGTAGATGGGGTGGGGGGTCATGAGATCTCTAAAAACCCCATAACCCCCACTCCTATTGGAATTTATTCCTCTTCATCGCTGTCTAAATCGTCATAATCATCAGTTTCTAAACTGTCATCATCACCATCAGTCTCGGAAGATAGTAGTTTTTTATCACTTTCACTTAGTTGAATCAGGTGAATATGTTTATAACCCAGACGAATTTCAAATTCATCTCCGGGTTTTAAACCCATGGCCTTGGTGTAAGTAGCACCAATGACAATTTGACGGTTTTGATGGACACTTACACGATAGGTTGGTTCTCTTCCTCTTCCATCTTTCGTTGATTCTGGACTGAGGGGAATACCTCTAGCAGATAACAAAGCATCATAAAAATCTGTGAGATTAACACGCACCTGATTATTTTTAGTTACGGTGTAATACCCACATTGCTTTGCTCTTTCTCGGCGGGGTAAATTGGAAAGTTCTTTTACCCTAGACAGCAATGCTTTTCCTGTTAATGGGGCACTTGCGGTTTCAGTCATTATGCTCAAAATTCCCTTAATCTATGCAAACAGATCATGTAAAGTAGTCTAGTTTTACATTTAGCTTGCAGCCAATGTATGTAGCTACCTAAAACTTGCAGTTTAGCAGTTTAACTGTGAATTACCTGCTTATATTATCAGCCATCTGACCCTGATCTGGGTCATTAACTCCCAAGAGGTTTTTCCAGAAATATTTATCAGGTGATTTTACAACACTTTCAACGATTATTCACCATCAGCATCAGCAAAAACTGACCTTAATTTTTGGGTGATCCCAAAGTGATGTAATGCCAGCGATGTAATTTTAAGGTACCTTGGGCTAGTTCTACTCCTAAAAAGTCGTAGACACAATAAGTCACAGGGTTTCCACTTTTAGTCCTTGCTTTTTTTGTTGAGTTGTAGGTTGTTACCCACTCCCCATCTTGAGCTAGAACCCAGTATTCTCCATCTGAAAGACTTACACCTGTTGATCTCATCCGGAGAATCCAAAAAATTCCCCTAGTCTGTTCATCAACAAAGCACTAGCAACCGCACTTGTACGACTGTTAGTCCTGCTCTTGGTGCAATTTCATATCAAATACTATCATGAATCAATAGTAGCAAAATATTTCTTTAATTGAAAAAACAATTTACAATTTATTATCTATCCCTTAGACATCTCCCCCAGAGGGGTCATTTATCAGGTCATCGCAAAAGTCGCGGGCATTTTTTCTGAGGTTTATGCTCCTGGATCTATATTTATATAATAAGGATGAGTCTATTGATTATTATCTGGCAATATGGGTTAAATGGAGCAGCCAGGTTTTTTAAAAATAAAACAGGAGCCTTATATATGGAAGTTATTTTGCAGATTATTCGTCAGCAACCCAATTCTACTCCCGTGGTTCAATCCTATAATCTACAGGTGGATCCCGGAAATACAATCTTGGATTGTCTTAATCGTATTAAGTGGGAACAAGATGGAACTTTGGCATTCCGCAAAAACTGTCGTAATACTATTTGTGGTAGCTGTGCTATGGTGATTAATGGACGTTCCGCTTTAGCTTGCAAAGAAAATGTTGGCAGCGAACTGGCTAGGTTAACAAATATTTCTGCTTCTGTTTACCCGATTGATAATCATACCATTAATTCAATTACCGTCGCCCCCCTGGGAAATATGCCTGTAATTAAGGATTTGGTGGTGGATATGACCAGTTTTTGGGATAATCTGGAGGCGGTTACACCCTATATTAGTACAGCAGCACGACAAATCCCAGAAAGGGAATTTCTTCAAACCCCCCAGGAGCGATCGCTTTTAGACCAGACGGGAAATTGTATTATGTGTGGTGCATGTTATTCCGAGTGTAATGCTCGTCAGGTCAACCCAGATTTTGTTGGTCCCCATGCTTTAGCTAAAGCCTATCGCATGGTAGCAGATTCTCGTGATGACAATCAAGAAAATCGCTTGGAAGAATATAATCATACAACTCAAGGTGTGTGGGGTTGCACTCGCTGTTTCTATTGTGATTCTGTATGTCCTATGGGAGTAGAACCTTTAGCACAAATCAACAAAATCAAACAAAAGATTTTAGAACGTAAACAAGCTCATGAAAGTCGTTCCATTCGCCACCGTAAGGTACTGGTAGATTTAGTTAAACAGGGAGGATGGATAGATGAGCGTCAGTTTGGGGTACAAGTGGTTGGCAATTATTTTCGCGATCTCAAAGGACTACTTTCTCTAGCTCCCCTGGGTTTAAGAATGTTAGTCCGAGGCAAGTTTCCTCTTTCCTTTGAGCCATCAGCAGGTACCCAGGAAGTAAAATCTCTTATAGAGTCCATCCAAAAGGAGGAATCAAAATCACATTAGGATATATTTAATTTTTGACCAAATCGGTCACAAACCAAAATATCCCATTGTCCATCATTGGTGAACTCAAATGCAATTCTATTGCCATCAGCACTAATGGTGGGATTGCGGAATTGAGCTACTAAATTGGTGGTTAAGTTACGAGATTGGCGTGTTTCTCTATCATAAAGAAAAATGCCAGATTTTCCTTGACGACTAGCAGCAAAAACAACGTAACGACCATCCTGACTTACCGCAGGATGGTCAGCCATGGTGTCAAAGGTATTCAGTCCAGGTAAATCTACTAGACTCCTAGTAATTGTGTCAAATAAATACACATCTTGGCTACCCCCACGGTCAGTAACAAACACAATATATCTACCACTAATCTGTGGGTTAAACTCAGAAGCTAAACTGTTTAAACCACGACCACCAGAGTCAAAAGGATAACTTAATATTCGCGGGTAACCAAAACATCCAGCTAACAAACCTGAGATCAAAACCAAGCTCAACAGTAAAATGGTAGATGACCTAGATAACTTATGTAAATTATATAACATACCACCCTTCAGACTAATTTCCCACCGCCCTACCATTAGGAATATCTAACTCCACAGTTGGTCCACGATCCAAAACTTCAATATCCCATTGTCCACGACCAGCAGATTGGAAGACAATATAACGCCCATCAGGACTAATATCCGGATTTTTAATCCAACCCCCGTATGTGGGAGTTAACACTTGTGACCGTTTTGTAACCCGGTCATAAAGAGCTATCACTGGTTTAGCGCGATCGCTTGTTAAATAACAAATATAACGACCAGTGTAGCTAAGACTAGGATTTTCCACAATAGTTTCTCGTCGGTTTAAACCAGGAATGGGAGCAAAGCCTTGATTTTGCAAATCATAGACCAATAACTGCTGACTACCACTACGATTAGAAACAAAAGCTAGAAACTTTCCATCACCACTTAAAGCAGGATCCTGTTCTGTATAGCGGGTATTGACCGAAAAAATATCCATCCTCACTTCACCAGTGCCACAAGAGACCAGTAAAATAGCCAGTGCCAAAATTAGGACTTGCATGAAAAAGTGAGGAGGGGGAAAGAAGAACCGAATTAGATGCACAGCAGATTCAAATTACGCGTAATTAACTAATATCATCCAAATCATCAGAATTATCTGGTTTTCGGGTTGGTGTTTCTATGGGATTATAGGGTACATAATCAGCATTAATGGGTTCATCAGACATAAAAGACTCCACGGGGGGACGACGCCTTCTTGGTCTGGTGGGGGGTTCATTCTGAGGAAATTCTGGAGATTGAGGTTTACGAGGACGAGACGGTTTTCTGGTTTCTGAACGGGGAGATTCCCAGTCATCAACTGGTCTAGGAGGAGCGCCCCAATTTTCATCAGAATCATAACTATTAGGACGGTTTGAGGAGCTTCCATAACCAGTGCGGCCTTTTTTAGTTCGTGAATCTGGTTGTTCCCGACCACTACGACGTGGTGTCCTTTGGGGAGTGTCTTCGTAGTTCTCTTGACTGGGACGATCATCCCGACTACCGCGAATTCTAGGACGTTGGGGGGGTTCCACTTCTTCCTCTTCGTAGTATGGTAGTGGATCTAGATCTTCATCTACTTCTGCTTGATAATTACGACGTTGAGAATAAGAATATTTTTTACTAACTTCCCGCTCATCATCTACAATGGGCGTATTACGTTTAGCTTGTTGAGTAGCAATACTCCTTAACCTAATACTTTCAACTGCAAAAAATACTGTAGAGCCAACCAACAGCAACTGGCCAAATTGCAAAATCGGGTCAAGTCGCCACCCTTGAAAGATAAGAATAAACCCGCACAATAGTCCAACAGCGGCGAAAAATATATCCTGATCCCGTGAAAGTTCGGGACGCACAGTACGTAGGAAATACAGTGCTGCTCCAGCTACTGCTAGAAAAATTCCCAGCACACTAGCTGAATTAGCCCCGAAATTTACCTGAGCTAGAAGACCAGTCCCATTGATCCCAAAATTTATCATTGCTCTTTTCCTTGTGATATCAATGACTGATGAGGGTTCATCAGTCATTAGTTAACCTGTCTACATTGTCTAATTGCGTTGGACCTTATCTTTTTGACTGATAAAAATCAAACCTACGGTAGCAGGGATAACTACAATAGCAGTACCCCAAAGTAGACTCCAAAGGAAATTTGCTAAAGAGGGTGTCATAATTCTTAACCTGATTTTTTTACACAATTCATCCTGATTTTAGCAAAGAATGAACTCAATTGTGGTACTATTGGATTTAACTGATAGTCATGACTAGTGTTATGAGTGGTGTTGACCTGATCTCCTGGACTGTTGGACCCCTTCTGGGTGTCATGACCTTTTTATTTATTTTCCGGATCATTTTGACTTGGTATCCCCAGGTGAGTCTTAAACAGTTACCGTTTAGTCTAATTGCCTGGCCAACCGAACCTTTTTTGATCCTACTCAGAAAAATTGTACCACCTCTTGGTGGTGTGGATATCACCCCCATTATTTGGGTAGGTATCTTCAGCTTGGTAAGGGAGTTTTTACTAGGTCAGCAAGGATTACTGACCATGGCGGCACGATTAAATGGGTAGTTACTATCAACAACAACTAAGGAAGTTTCATATCCTGTATGAAACTGGTGTAAACCTGACCTTGTAAAAACTGTGGATGTTCCATAATCCTTTGATGAAATCCAATGGTTGTAGGTAATCCGGTAATTGCACATTCCCTTAGGGCCCGTTTCATACGGTTAATAGCTGTATGGCGATCAGGTCCCCAGACGATTAATTTACCAATCAGGGAATCGTAGTAGGGAGGGATTTGGTAATCTGTGTAAACATGAGAATCAATTCTTACCCCTGGTCCTCCTGGTGGTAAGTAACCACTGATTTTACCAGGTGATGGACGAAAGTCATGATCTGGGTCTTCAGCATTGATGCGACATTCGATAGCATGGCCTTGGAGGGTGACCTTATCCTGGTCAAATTTGAGTCTTTCACCTTGAGCAATACGAATTTGCTCCACCAGAAGATCTACACCGGTGACCATTTCAGTCACTGGGTGTTCTACTTGAATCCGGGTGTTCATTTCCATAAAGTAGAAATGACCTGACTTATCTAAGAGAAATTCAATGGTTCCAGCACCTGTGTAGTTGATAAACTGTGCTGCTTTTACAGCCGCATGTCCCATTTTTTCCCGTAGATCTTCATCCAGAGCAGGACTAGGAGCTTCTTCTAATAACTTTTGGTTACGACGCTGAATAGAACAGTCCCTTTCTCCTAAATGGATGACGTTACCATAGTTATCCGCCAGGATTTGAAATTCGATGTGTCGGGGACGTTCGATAAATTTTTCTATATAGACACCAGCATTACCAAAAGCGGCGCCAGCTTCTCCTTGAGCTGCATGGAACAGCTTAATAAACTCATCTTCACTGCGCACAAGACGCATACCCCTTCCACCACCTCCAGCAGTGGCCTTGATCATCACAGGGTAACCTATCTGGTGAGCGATCGCCAGTCCTTGGGTTTCAGTTTCCACCAGTCCATCACTACCGGGAACTGTGGGAACTCCAGCCTTTTGCATAGTTTCCTTGGCTGTGGATTTATCCCCCATTAAGCGAATTGCTTCTGGTGTAGGGCCAATAAATGCAATTTGGTGGTCTGCACAAATCTCCGCGAATCTGGCATTTTCTGCGAGAAAACCATAACCTGGGTGAATAGCAGTTGCACCCCTGGTTAAGGCTGCTGCAATAATGTTGGGAATATTTAAGTAACTTTTAGCACTAGCTGGTTCACCAATACAAACCGCTTCATCAGCCAATTGAACGTGTAGAGCATTACGGTCAACGGTAGAGTGAATAGCAACTGTGGAAATTCCCATTTCTTCACAGGCCCGGAGAATACGAAGGGCTATTTCCCCCCGATTGGCAATTAAAATCTTGTCAAACTTCATTTTTTAGTTACCATATTACTACCAGTGGATTCACATTTTCTCCCATCTGCTTGAATTGACGCTGTTATATTATATTAATTCCCATGATTTTTATGATCACGGGGAAGAAGAAAATCCCAGAAAATCTTTGCTAGAACTTGTTTACAAAACTTTTCAAAAAACATTTGCCATTGTCAATTTACTATGCTATAGTTTGTTTCTAGGCAACCGTGCGGATGTGGCGGAATTGGTATACGCGCACGCTTGAGGTGCGTGTGGCATTGCCTTGCGAGTTCGAGTCTCGCCATCCGCATAATGCCCTGTTAAAGTTGATTGATTCGAGAAAATAAAAGAGCCACCTTGTCTAGATCTTTGTCCCCAGGCGATCGCTCTACTCCACTAGAGAGGTCAATACCATCTGGGTGGATTTGAGTAAGGGCGGTAAGAACATTATCTGGAGTCAGTCCTCCTGCTAAAAACCAGGGAAGGGAGGGGCGAAAGGATTGTAGGACCTGCCAATCCAAAGTTTTACCCGTTCCTCCCAACTGTTGGGGATGATAAGCATCCAATAAGAATGTGTCCACACAACCGGTGAAGTTAGGGGTAGTTTCTAGCTGTTCCCAGCTCCTTACCCTAAAAGCCTTAATTAGTTCTGTGTTAGGCAAGGCTTGACGTAGTTTCTCACAGAACAGTGGTGTTTCGTCTCCATGTAATTGTACACCGGTTAAACTTGATAAACTGACTACTTTGGTAATTTCAAAAATGGTACTGTTTGCGAACACACCAATTTTATCAATATGGTCGGGTGTGTGGGAAGTAGCTAGGTTAATTTGTTCTATACTGACATAGCGGGGTGAGCTAGGTACACAAATAAAACCCAAAGCAGTTGCACCCAGTTGGGTAATTGCCAGAGATTGTTGTAGTTGAGTAATACCGCAAATTTTAATTCGCATTGAAATAGTAAATTATATAGTGCGGGAGAATTTAGACTCCTTCATTTTACTATAAGCGTCAAAGTGACAAGCAATATTTCTCACCAACAATCTACCAATATCCGTGACTTGTATTTCATCAGCGAATAAATTTACCAGTCCATCCCTTTCTAGACGTCCTAATTCTAGGAGTTCTTCATGGAAATACTGATCAAAATTGATGTGATATTTACCTTCAATCTCCAACTTGCGTAGACAGAAATGAGACATAATAGACATAATTACATCCCGTCTGATCATATCATCTGGAGTTAATTGAATTCCCTTACTGATGGGAACTGCGCCCATTTCCACAGATTGATAGTAATGCTTCAAATCCTTATAGTTTTGAGAGTATGCATTATCTAGCATACTGATAGCAGTGATGCCAAAACCAAACAGTTCAGTTTCTGCATGGGTGGTATAACCTTGGAAGTTTCGTTTTAAAGTACCATTAACCTGAGCGATCGCCAATTCATCATTATGCTTAGCAAAATGGTCCATACCAATAAACAGATATTGGTGACTAGTCAACTGCTCAATAGTCATTTTCATGATGTCTAGTTTTTCTTGAGCGGTGGGTAGAGTAGTAGGGTCAATTTTTTTTTGCACTGGTTTCATCCAGGGGACATAGGCAAAATTAAAGACAACAATTCTGTCTGGGTCAAGAGCAATGGTTTTGGTGAGGGTTTCTTGGAAACTTTGTAAATTTTGGTAAGGTAAACCATAAATTAAATCCACATTCACACTAGAAAAATTGGCTTGTTTAATCCATTCCATAGCATCAAACAGCATTTTTTCTGGTTGAATTCGGTTAACTGCTAGTTGTACTTGGGGGTCAAAGTCTTGGATACCAAAGCTAATGCGATTAAAGCCAATACTTCGCAGAGAGTTAATATAGTCTCTATTGATATAACGGGGGTTAATTTCAATAGAAACTTCCGCATTTGCATCAACAGAGAAATAGCGATTAATAGTTTCCCATAGAAATTCGACTTGACGTATTTCCAGATAATTGGGAGTACCTCCACCCCAGTGAATTTGAAGAACAGGGCGACTTGTATCAATAAGACGAGAAGTGTTTTTTATTTCCTGAGCTAAATTATTCACATAAGGTTCAGCAATCTTCTTGTTATGAGAGATGACCGTATTACAACCGCAAAAATAGCAAGGAGTTTGACAGAAAGGAATGTGGAAATATAAAGACAGGGGGGTATGACGGTGATTAGAATGAGAAATAGCCATTTCCCAGTCTTGAGTTGTAAATGTTTCAGATAATTCTGTAGCGGGTGGATAACTAGTGTATCTAGGAGCGCGAGTGTCATATTTTTGAATCAAGTCCAAATCAAATTTGACACCTGGTAAAACGAAAACCATAAAAACCTCTGAATTATTCTTGCGTGGGAGAAGGATTTACGCATAAGTTAAGGGTTGCTAATTGGGTGAGTGGAATTAAACATGAACTTAGGTTGGGTTGAGGAACGAAACCCAACGCTAACCCATCCTACAAATAATTGTGCCTCCCTACCTAGATCAAACTAGCTGATTATAGTTAGCTTGACCCAACTTGGTCATTAATATAGGTTCCAACTCTTTCACTATCTCCATATTGAGATAGAAAGCATAATTAGCTTCAGCGACAATTTGATCAGCAGTTGTCTCATCCACCGGTACAAGATCCAATGCTTGGCGATACTGGTTTTTAAAAACCTGTTTATCGGGAATTTGCTCGAAATTATAAAACTCAGTTCCCTCATAACCAGAGAGTTGTAAAGCTGACTGAGCAATTTTCTGCAACATTTGTCCACCGGAAAGATCACCCATATAACGGGTATAGGCATGACCTAATAGTAGAGCAGGTTGATGGGTAGAAAGTTGTTGCAGACGAGCAACATATTTTTGAGTAGCTAAGGATGGTTTTAGGTAACTAGGCCAGAGATCACCATAATAAAATAACATATCTTTTTCTAAGGATGGAAGACGATTTAGTTGGGGAAAATACATTACCTTAATTACAGGATGTTGTTGATGTTTAGCAATTGCAGCTTCTAGTTCACCGTAGACAAAATACAGATTGCCCAAAAATTTTCCCAAACATTCTTTGTCTACAATCCCCTTGACGAAACACTTCATAAAACCCACGTTTTCTGCATCCGTATGAGCTTTTTGAGTACCGGAGCGAAGTTTTACCGCTAAGTTATTGCCCATTAGTTTTTCCCTCCAATTTTTGTGCACTAAGAGAGATGAATGGTCTTGCTTGGTTGGAAGCACATCTTTAATAGTCATCATAAAATATTTAACTATGAAACTTCTTGATTAGTTTAAAGATATTCATATTTCTTTAGAGTTTATTGTCGCTCCATCACCTTAGCAGCACAGGGAGAACAAATAGTCCAGCGTTCCAGTTCCCCTGGTGGGGATGGACACTGACATTGGGGACACAAAGGTAAATGACTATCCTGGACTTGTTTAGTCCTGAACCAGTTTTCAAAAACCATTTTAGCTGAAACCACTGGTTGAGCAATTTGACTAGTATAATTAATATTATTGCTCTGTGCTAAATAGCTGGGATGTTCTTGGGGATGTTCACAGACAGTTTCTTGTGTTTGGTTTTGTGCTATTTCATTCCATTGTGCAGTTGAGAATCGAATATCTGTTAAAGCAGGAATTTGCAATTGGCTTAACCGCTGATTTAACTTCAATAGGATAGCATAGCGTCCAAAAGTTAAATTTTGTGACCAAGCAGCACTGGAAGTTGCTACCCACAAAACATGACGCCGTATGGACAGGGGACGAGTTTCCCGAGAGACTTTCGCACCAACAACCTCCGGCCAAAAATTAAGTAACTTGAGCAAAGGTTCTTCTTGACACCTGGACTCTATTTGGAGAATCCCTAGAATTTGATTAACGGATTTTAACGACATTTAGAATTAAAGATCTTGTTTATGATTTTTGACGATTTTTTTGCCCGTTTTACTGATACAGTTGACTATACGGTACAAATCCCAGTGTAAATTTCATAATCTAAATTTCAAGGTGTGGTGTCGAATGAGTCAGAATACCAGAATCAATTCTCATAACCCATTCCCCAAGACTTCCAGGCTTAATCCCATCCTGGCCACAGCACTCAAAAACTTGGAGGTGCGACTAGATGAGGAATTGGTTAGATACAGACGCACCCGTTATAGTGCTCGACCGGTTGATGATAAATATATCACCTCCAATAGTGTAGAGTTAAAAGTCCCATCCGGGGAAGAGGGTGATCCTTTATCAAATCGTTTTTCCCCAGACTCCACCCTAGTTTATTCTCAAGGTGGGAGTTATACGGACACAACCACAAGCTTTCCACCAGAACAAGAAATTTTCGATTCCCCATCTTTGGAGGAAGAATCAGCCTTCCAAGCTCCACCAAAAAAGTTAAACAAAAAGAATTTCAATAAAAACAATAAAAAGAAGTCTAATCGCAGTAAGGGTGGGTTGCTCTCACCCTTGGGTGTTTTTTCTATTTTTCTCATGCTCTTGACCAGCTTAGGTTTCGGTTATGTGCTATTTAATTTACGTAGTCTTTCTAAATTAAGTTTAAGTAAGTTTAACCCATTTAACACTAATCCAGAGATTTCCAGCTCTAACACCTCTGAGAATACAAACAGTCCTGCAGTGAACAATCAGTCTTCAATTGGTTCACAATCACTTACTTCTGTTCCTCAACTTCCTAGGGTGTCCCAGAGAAAAAGTGCAAACAATGGTCAATTACCATCCCCGAGCCAACTTGATTCCCCAGTTAACCAGGTTTCTGGCGTGAAAACCCCTCCAAAATCCACTAATCTTCCTGTTTCTCTCCAATCTAGGTCTATTAGAAATTCTACCCGCCAAAATACATCCTCTCGATCTGGCCTAGGAGTTTCATCTAGTAATCCATCCACCCCCCGATCCAATACCCAATTTGCTAGTATTGATGAGGGAAGAATTAAACGACGAATCAAACAGGAAGTCCCCAGGCAAAACTTACAGCTAGGAGAGGGTTCTAATACAGCAGCACAAGCGGTCAATAATCCCTATTATTATCTGATAACCGATAATGAGAGTGATACTATCTTGAGTGCAGCTAAGGAGGTTGTCCCCGATGCTTATTTGTCACCTAATCAAAAGTACATCTATCTGGGCGCATTCCTAACTCCAGAGGAAGCAAAACAAAGGTTACAGCAACTAGAAGCTAGGGGAATTAAGGCTCGCTTACGAAATTAATCTTTTCTCTCCTACTGGAGTTATCTTGATATTTATTTTTACACAAGCTCTTGACCTCAATAAAGCAGCTTTGTAAACTTGTTGATAAAGCCATTGTCTTCCAAATAAAAAACACACAAGCAGGAAAAAATTATGGGATTATTTGATAGGTTAAAAAGAGTAGTTAGTGCCAATCTGAATGATTTAGTCAATAAAGCGGAAGATCCAGAAAAAATGCTGGAACAGGCCGTCTTGGAAATGCAGGAAGACCTGGTGGAGCTTCGTCAAGGGGTAGCACAAGCTATTGCTGCCCAAAAACGCACGGAAAAACAATATAATGATGCTGTTAGTGAAGTGAATAAGTGGCAGCGCAATGCCCAGTTGGCTGTACAAAAAGGAGATGAGAACCTGGCACGTCAGGCTTTAGAAAGGAAGAAAAGTGCTAATGAAACCTCTATAGCTCTCAAAACTAGTTTAGACCAGCAGACTAATCAGGTAGACACTCTTAAAAAAAACCTGATCCAATTGGAAAGCAAAATTGCTGAGTACAAAAACAAAAAGGACATGCTCAGGGCGCGGATTACTGCTGCTAAAGCTCAAGAACAGATTGGCTCGATGGTTACTAATATGAATAGTAACAGTGCCATGGCTGCTTTTGAGCGAATGGAAGAGAAAGTTCTCATGCAAGAAGCTCGTGCCCAGTCTACAGCGGAATTAGTAGGTGCGGATTTAGATAGTCAGTTTGCTCGTCTGGAAGGTAGTAGTGATATTGATGATGAATTGGCAGCTTTGAAAGCTAGTATACTATCGCCAGCTCCTACACCTAAAGGAGAACTACCTCCTGCTGAACCCGTAGATGCTGAATTGGAAGAGCTGAGAAAACAACTGGATAAATTATAATTGACATAATTGACTCTCCCCATCTGACTTTTCGGGTAGTAATGACCAGTTTAGAGTAAACTGGTCTGTAGGTTAACTTGTAAATAATGGTATGGAGAACTTTATGAGTAAGGGTGTAATAACTATCACTGATGCTGAATTTGCATCGGAGGTTCTAGCTGCTGATCAGCCAGTATTAGTCTACTTTTGGGCTCCCTGGTGTGGTCCTTGTAAATTGATGACTGTATTGATGAATATAGCTGCGGAAAAGTATAGCGATCGCCTGAAAATTGTCAAGATGGAGGTGGATCCAAATCCGGATAGCGTCAAAACCTATCAGGTAGAAGGTGTACCTGCATTGAGACTGATTGCATCTAAAGAATTAAAAGCTTCTACGGAGGGGGTGATCGGGAAGGAAAAACTTCTTGGTTGGTTGGATGAGAATTTAAATAATTAACCACTCCGTTGTTTTTTGTTAGTTCGGTTATTGCCATGTCCAAAAATAAAATCCGATTTGCACAACGTTTACAACCTTTACAGTCTAATGTATTTTCGGATATGGATACAGCTAAGTCTTTAGCTATAGCTGCGGGACAAAAGTTAATTGATTTATCCCTAGGATCTTCTGATTTACCAGCAGAAAATCATGTGATCCAGGCGATCGCCCAGTCCCTGCATGATCCTGGAACTCACGGTTATTTACTGTTTAAAGGTACTCAAAGATTCCGTCAAGTAGCAGCTGAGTGGTATGAACAGAAGTTTGGTATTCCCATAGACCCAGAAACAGAGGTTTTACCATTAATTGGCTCCCAGGAAGGAACTGCGCATTTACCCCTAGCAATTCTTAATCCTGGAGATTTTGCCCTATTGTTGGATCCGGGTTATCCTTCCCACGCGGGTGGAGTGTATTTAGCTAGTGGGCAAATCTATCCCATACCATTAACACCAACAAATAACTTTTTACCCGTACTAACTGATATTCCTCCAGCAATTGTGAGTCAGTCTAAAATGATGGTTCTAAGTTATCCTCACAATCCCACAGGTGCGATCGCCCCTTTATCCTTTTTTAAGGAGGCTGTGGAATTTTGTCAACAGCATAATATTGTCCTAGTACATGATTTTCCCTATGTGGATTTAGTCTTTACCCAGGGAGAAACAAATGATTCCCAATCTTTAGCTCCTTCAATTTTGCAAGCAGATCCAGAGAAAACCATCAGTATAGAATTCTTTACCTTATCTAAATCCTATAGTATGGGTGGTTTCCGCATTGGTTATGCCATTGGAAATGCTCAATTAATTCAAGCTTTAAAGCAAATAAAGTCGAGTATAGATTTCAACCAATATTTAGGCATTTTAAATGGAGCGATCGCCGCCTTAACTGGTGACCAAGAAAGTGTTAAAAAAACGGTTGACATTTTTCGGCAAAGGCGAGATGGATTTATCAAAAGTCTATACAATAAGGGCTGGGAAGTAGAGATTCCAAAAGCCACCATGTATATTTGGGCAAAACTACCTAACAGATGGAGTAACAATTCAATTAAATTTTGTACGGAATTAGTACAAGTAACAGGGGTAGCTGTTGCTCCTGGGGTAGGGTTTGGTCGAGGTGGGGAAGGATATGTACGTTTTGCATTAGTACAAGAAATGGATATATTGGAGAATGCAGTAGAGAAGATTGCCAACTTTTTAATGTAGTTTCGCCACCATTTCAGCACGAGCAGAAACACCCAACTTTTTAAACATTCTTTTAAGTGACTGCTTAACCGTGTTTTGACTAATCCAAAGTTGGCTGGCAATTTCCCCATTTGTTAACCCCTGAGCAACTAATTTGGCAATTTCTAACTCCCTAGCAGTTAGAGGACATTCAGTAATGGGTTTAACCATATTCCACTTAGCTTGGAGAGTGGCGATTTTTGCTGATAAATGGATACATAAAGCACTTAAATCAGCCAAATCATTATTGTTAAAGGGAGGACTACCAGGATCTCGGGCAAAATTAAGAGTTCCCACCAGTCTACCATCACAAACTATGGGGCCTGTCATCACGTGTTCATGGCGAGTACAAAAATTTTTCCAGTCTTCTGGAGCCAAGACTAACAGTTCATGGGTAGGTGCATGACGTTCTACAACATAACTTCCTACAGGATTGGCCTCCAAACAAACCGCAGGAATTTCTGGAATTTCCATTCCCGTCAAGAACTGGTGTTCTCTAAAGGAAATACCCCAATGGTGCACACCAAAATGTAAGCTGATAGTTTCCATAAGAGCTTGTTGTAATTCCTGCTCAGTTTCAACATGGGCTATTGCTTCAAAAATAGAGTGGAGTGTTTTAGCCATAAAAGTACCCAGTTGGGGACTATGCGAACCTAAAGATTAACTATATTCTAATATTATAAATCACAAAAAGCTATTATCAGCCAGAGGACAAGCATCATGACAGTCACTCAAATCTCTGCCCAAGAACTTTTCCGGGCTGCATATCAAAATCGTTATACCTGGGATGAAAATTTCCCCGGTTACACAGCAGATATCACTTATAAATATGAGGGTCAGGAATTCACTGGCAAAATTCGTATTGATGCCAATTTCAAATGGGAAGTTACCCAAGTAGAAGATGAAGCTGCCAAAAAGGCAATTGACAGTCAAACTTGGGAAATTGCTGTCCATCGGGTAAGGCGCACGTTTGCCCAAACACATGGAGAAAATACCTTTACCTATGGTGGGAAGGATTCCACTGGTGCGGTAGAAATTATTGTTGGCGGAAAATCAGCTGGTGATAAATATAAAGTTCGCAATGATGTAGTTACTCTTGTTCACCGTCATATTCATGGAGTTGTTGTGACTATTAACACTTTCAGTATTCACGAAACGGAAGCGGGATATCTATCTCATACTTATGATTCTGTGTATCACGATCCCAAGACTGGAGAGCAAAAAGGTGGTCGTAGTGAGTTCACGGATGAATATGAAAAAGTAGGCAATTATTACATTCTCAACCGTCGAGAAATCCGCACAGAAACCCCAGCAGGTATGTCAATTCAAGAATTTGTTTTCGCTAATCTGGAGTTACTGGGTTAGACGGGAATTTGTGGGCTTGTGGCCGTGGTAAATTGCGGCCCACCCCTATCCTACCCTTTGAGAATCTAAATATTTAGATAATAAACCAATAAAAACTCCGGGGGTTTCTAAATGGGGTAAAATGCCTGTATCAAGCACCTGCTGAAAATCTTTAATTGCCATTTTATTTAAACTGGCTAATCTCCTCCCTAAACTAATATTAGTAAACTGGGCCTGTTCACCCCAAAAAAATATGGTAGGCACTTGTAATTGAGGAATATATAAACTCAGATCAAAATAAAGATTCCCCTTCAAGAATGACAAGGCTGAATATTTACCATCTCTCTTTTGTGCAGAAGTTAAATAGGCCTGCACTATCTCTTGTGACAATCTTTGTGATTTGACAAATAGGAAGTTTTGTAGAAAATTGGTTACAGCTAGTTCATTTTCTGCGCCCAACCCATAAATCAAACTGTCAACAAAGGGTAAGTTAATCACTGGAAGCGGTAATCTCCTACTCGCACCTTGACCAAAATCATTAAAACCCGCAGGACAAACTAAAAATAACTGCTCAAAGGTTTGTGGTTCGGAAATTGCAATGCGAATCATCAAAGCTGCTGTTAAGGACGAAGCAACTACCGTTACAGTATCCGCACAAGTCTGGTGAATAAACTCCTTAATGGTGGTCAAATAATCAACAATTTGATAGTCTCTGACAGGATGATCGGAATCTCCCCAACCAATTAAATCCGGTGCCAAAATGCGATATTTATGGGCAAAAGCTGGATAAACCTTAGACCACTCAAAAGCAGAAGCACCACCGCCAAAGTTGTGCAAAAATAGTAAGGTTGGTAATTTGTCAATTCCCTCAATATCCCAAGGTTCACTGGTCTGGGTATAGTAGACCATTCTACCCAAAGAAGTGTCAACTTGTTTTTTACCAAAGCCACACGGATGGAATTCTAACATAGACCGTTATCTCCTAAAATCAGTCTCGACTAATAGGTACAAGTTGATGCAGGTTATCACCATGAATATGGTAAGCTGCACCAAAACCAATTACAAATCTTCCTCCCGTTGGAGTCAGCTGAAAAACTCGAAAATCAGCCAATCCTTTCAAAACCTCTATAATTGTGCCAAATCTTGCCTGAAATTGATTGACTATTTCTTGCCATTTGCTCGATTCTCTTTCCAGTAAACTGGCTCTACAATCAAAATTTAAACGCCGACGGGCGAAAATATTAGGACTTTCACCCTCATCCTCAATAAATAAAACACTCACATCTGGACGAGACTCAATATTAATAGTATGAATGGATAAACCACTTACATATATGTAAATGTTTTTTAATTCATCCATAACAAAGGGAGCATAGCTAGCATTAGGAATCCCCTGGTCACTAACCGTAGCAATTATGATGCTAGAAAATTGCTGATGAAAGTCCTCATAGTCAGATTGAATTTTTGCCCAATCGCTCATAGATGTAGTCCTATCTATACTATTTATATGGGAGAAGAAATTGCCCGATTCCTGCAAGAGTAATCTAAGGTTGCCATCGGAAAGATCATGTAGTATGATACGGTATAAAGTATATAATACAGATAATAGAGTTGTTAATCATTATGAATGACAAAAAATCTAATCAATGGGATTTGTGTAGATTCCTTAAAACCCTTACTTATTTTGAGGTATTTCCCCTCCTGAACTGGATACAAAACATTCTACAAAATCGTCCTACAAACCAACAAGATCAACCAACAGGGAGAATACAAATGGGTGTAATTTTGGTAGCGGGTGCAACAGGTGGTGTAGGTAAAAGGGTGGTAAAAAAATTATTAACCCAAGGTTATAGGGTACGCTGTTTGGTCAGGGATATAGAGAAAGCAAGGGAAATTTTGGGCAATGAAGCAGATCTGGTGGTGGGAGATATTACAAAACCAGAAAGTCTCAATGATTTAGTTATGAGTAATATTCAAGGTGTAGTTTGCTGTACAGCAGTGCGAGTACAACCGGTGGAGGGAGACACACCAGATAGGGCAAAATATAATCAAGGGGTGAAATTCTATCAACCAGAAATAGTAGGAGACACACCAGAAAATGTAGAATATAAAGGGGTGAAAAATTTAATATTAGCTGCCAAAAGATATTTACCAACCACCGGAGAAAAAATCATCTTTGATTTTACCCAACCATCATCAGATATCAAAAATATTTGGGGCGCCTTAGATGATGTGGTCATGGGTGGAGTTAGTTCCAGTAATTTTTACATATTAGAGAAAAGTGCAGTCTTTAATGGCAATGTTTCCACGGCAAATTCGGGAGGTTTTGCTTCCGTAAGAACTAAAAACTTTTCCCCTGCAATTAACCTATCCGGTTTTACGGGGATCAGATTAAGAGTTAAAGGTGATGGACAACGTTATAAAATACTTTTAAGAACAGAAACAACCTGGGATGGCATAGGTTATAGCTACTCCTTCGATACCATAGCAAATACATGGATAGATGTTAACATTCCCTTTGTCAATTTAGTGCCGGTTTTTAGGGCCAAAACCGTAAAAGACTGTCCCAAAATCGATGAAAGTAAAATTTGTTCCGTGCAATTAATGTTAAGTAAGTTTGAATATGATGGTGGGTTAAATCCTAAATTTACCCCCGGTGCATTTACCCTAGAATTAGAATCCATTCAGGCCTATGGTGGTGAAGGTGTATCCCAATTCGTATTGGTTAGTTCTGCAGGTGTAACCCGTCCAGGGAGACCGGGAATTAATTTAGAAGAAGAGCCACCCGCAGTGAGATTAAATGACCAACTAGGAGGAATTTTAACCTGGAAGTTAAAAGGAGAAGATAGTTTAAGAGACAGCCAAATACCTTATACAATTATTAGACCCTGTGCTTTAACAGAAGACAGGGGAGGAAAAGAATTAATAGTAGACCAGGGTGATAATATTCGCGGTAAAATTAGTCGAGATGATGTGGCAGAAATTTGCCTTCAATCATTACAACAACCACAAGCCAAAAATATTACCTTTGAGGTAAAACAGGGCGAAAATAATGTTGTCTCTCTCAACTGGAGACAGTTGTTCTCCCAATTACAACCGGACAAGACTAGTCCCTAATAATATGCTATTTGTGGTTGATGGGACTCAGTATAGGGCGATCGCTCAATAATTACAGCGACCAAAGCTGTCTATTGTGTTGATTTTTTGTTAAAAATGGTTTATATATAAACCGGATTCGAGATCAGGACGACTTATAGAATGACCTCCGAACAGACAATTAGACGTTCCGATATATTAAATACCCAAGTCATCACCCGCGATAACGGCAAAAGGTTAGGTATCGTGAGTCAGGTGTGGGTAGACATTGACCAAAGAGAGGTTGTGGCCTTTGGATTACGAGATAGCCTGATTTCTATTTCTAGTCTACCTCGCCAAATGTATCTCAGTAGTATCAACCAGATCGGTGATGTGATTTTGGTTGATAATGAAGATGTCATTGAGGAGATTGACGTAGAAGCTCTCAGTAACTTGATTAACTGGGAAGTGATTACAGAAACTGGAGAAGTATTAGGTAGGGTAAGAAGCTTTAAGTTCAATGGTGAAAGTGGTAAAATATCCTCTATAGTTATCGCTTCCCTGGGATTACCCCAAATTCCAGAACAACTGTTAAGTACCTACGAAATTTCTATAGATGAAGTAGTCAGCACCGGGCCCAATAGACTGATTGTATTTGAGGGTGCGGAAGAAAGAGTTAACCAGTTGAGCGTGGGAGTTTTAGAACGTTTAGGTATTGGTAAAGCACCCTGGGAAAGAGACTCGGACGAGGAATATGGTTATTCTGCACCGCGAGCTGTTTCTCCTGCTAACCAATTACCTAGTGGAGTACCGTTGGAACCACCTAAACCTAAGATTCGCACTCCCCAACCGATAGCGCGAGAACAAGAAGAGTGGAGTCCAGACTATGTAGAAGAGGAAATCAGACCTCAGCGCGAGGTTATGCAATCCCGTGCCTACGAGTCTATACAATACGAGGAGGAAGAAGATAATTGGAGCGAAACAACTGACAAAGACGCCTATCAAACACCAGCTAGTCCAAAACCCACATCCCAACCTTACAGTAAAACCTATGGTCAACAGTATGAGGATGATGAGGACTTAGAAGGTGATGCTTGGTTAGATGTACCTAAACCGGTGAACATTCCCAAGAAGGTTAAGGAAAGACAGGTGGAATACGAGGAAGAAAGCTGACCAAAAGAATGGGAGACAAGCTCCGTCCTTATGGACGGATTCTCTTGTTCGCTGAAACTACAGAGTTTGCCATTTTTACTAAATCGCTTAAACTGCCCGCTTTTAATCCAATAGTGTAATGCACTCCTTTTTCTCTCCATGTCAGGTTAGCATCGGAGCAGTTAGCACCACATTTAAAATCTTCAAAATAAGCTTTTTTGTTGTTGTTTAGGTTTACTTCTTTTCCTACAGGTTTGGGGGTATTACTACTAACTAGCTCTGCACTAATAGCACCAAAACGACAAGCTGTTCCCCCACTACAATCGGGAGTGAATCCTAGTAGGATTTGGTATTTGTTTTTGGTTACCGTTTCCACAATTGAGTAAAGTGGGGGCTCATTTTTCCCAATGGGAATATGGGTTGGTAATAGAATATTGATTTGGGTGGTTTTCTTTAATTTAGATAGAATTGGTTGAAAAACCGGATTAACCTGGGATTTTTTGCCCTGAATTGGCTGTTTTGCTATTATCTGGTGCTGGTAGATTCCTAGTGCTGGGGTGAGCAGTACAAACACGGTACATAATGGACTAATATGCTTGATTGGAAATTTGGAATTCATCATGGTTATTATGTCTATACTCTACTGAATCTTTTGTTGATGTAATGAGTCTCCGTTTATTTAGAGTGGGGAGAAGTCAATATTATAGTTTTAATGCACACCACAAAATGGGTCTCGTTCCCTATCGATTTCATTGGGTTGTAATTCCAATTCACTATAGTAAACACATCCTGGTTGTTGTAAAGATTCCAGACTATGGGATATCCAGTAGGGAACTGCTCCTGGGTGCATTCTTAATATTCCCTTACTATCTAGGGTGACATAGTATTGACAAGGGTAATCCGTAGAGATTTCTGGTTTGCTAAGGGATCCAATACGGATCCATTTTTTAGTTTTGGTCAAACTATCGGTTTGACAGATATAGAAATTATGTTGACCATTTTGGGGAAATGGTGGTAGAGGACTACTAATTAATCCCTTTCCAGTTTCTTTGCTTCCATCTTGTAAGTAATGAAACGTTTCTAATATCTGATTTTGACTGTTGTCAACTGCAAAGACTAAATGATAGGCATCCGGTTGATCCACTGTAGCAGATTCTAGGACATTGATAGCAATATAACCATCTTTTAAATTGTCATAATCGCCTATAAGGGCAATATTCCATTTTAATTTTCCATCAACAAATATATCAGAACCAGTTGAATGGGAGTCAATGACAGAATTGATATCAATTCCTGGCACATCTATTAAATAATGGGGACTACCTTGACAGAGTAAAACAGTAAATTGGAGAGTTTGGTCAATTTCAAATTGGACTTGAATTTTTTTAAGAAATTCAGCTTCTTCCATCCTCAAATTTTCCATGAGAGTTTTACCATCGAAACTACCCCAAAGACGTAATTCCCCATCTTGGTAATCTTGACGATAGATGATATTAGTTAATTGAATACCTTGCCAAGTTGTTCTTACTTTAGCGACACTTTCCCAAGGGATAAGTTGATAGAGTTCTTGTCCAGCATTAAAAATAGATAATAATTCCTGAGTTTGGGTTTTGCGCTTGAAGTTGCAGGGTAAATAATAAAATAGATTTTTCACATCTATTTCCAGCTGATTTGCTCCCTTGCGCAGTAAACTTTTAGAAGCTTCAGGATCAAATCTTAACCTTCTTAATTTTTCCGCGTAACAAGCACCAGCAGAAGTTGCTAATTTAGTAAATTCTAGGACAAAAGTAATCCGTTCGGGATTCCAGATAAAGTAGGGAGATTTGCTAAATTCTTGGTAAATTTGGGTTTTCACCAAATCCAGATTACAAGTTTTACCTGAGAGAATTAGCCAATCTACTTTTTCATCTCCATTTAAACGACTTTCCATCAGTCCTTTGGCGATTCCTATGGCTTCTCTAATACTAGAAATAGCACAACGTTGAAATTGTTGGGCGTTTATAGTTAGGTAAATAGAATCAGCACCAACCAGTTGAAATTTCACACCACTTTGTAAAAGCAACTCGCTAATTTCTTGCTCATTGAGGGTAAAGGTTAATAAACTATCTTCAGCTCCTTTCTCCCCTAATTTTAATTTGGCGGATTCTGCATATTCCCACAGAGTATAGAAGGTTTGGAGACGTTGAGGAGCTTGTTGCCATCGAGTTGGTAAGACTTTTTCAGCGGTGTCTAAAGCGTCTTTGAAAGCAACATCCCCTTCTGGATTCTCTTTGTCCACACATTTTAATAAACTGCCACTTTTAAATTTGCCGTCTTGTAAAAAGCGCTCGTTGAGTTCTGAATTAATTAAGTCTTCTAGCTTATCACTGGTTATATCGCCATCGGTAACCGCTGTTAATAAAAAATCAGCCAGGGCAATTTTTAACAATCGAAAAACTCGTAAAGTGATTAATTCCCCACCTAATTGTAAATGTCCTGAAGAACCCAATAATTTTGGTGTCAGTTTATAATAACGTCCTCCCAAACCTCTATCCTCACTATTGGCAAAAACAGGAGTTTTATCTTCTAGGGTGAGTTTGATTAATGCTAGGTCCGTTGTACCTCCACCAATGTCTAATACCAGAACATTTTGGGACCAGTTATTTTTTTCCTGACGACAACGGGTTTTAAATGATTCAATACCAATATTCAAATTACCACCAAATTCTCGCCATAAAAAGAATATGGCTACGGAAACAGCTTCGTCATAGGCCGTTTGCACATCATCTAACCCTAATTCCTCTACTAGTGCTTTAATCTCCTTTCGCACCACCGGAGGAGCAACTGTGGGATAGGTGACCACCGCTGTCAAAAAGTCCCCTTGAGAAAATCTTCTACCTGCACGTTGACGATAGTCTTCAGTTAATTCAATTAGGTGTCCCCACGCTGCTTGAATTAATTGGTGAACTTCAATGTTATTATTTTCTAGATCATTTTTTTCTCCCTCATTTATCACCACAGGAAAAGTCCGATTTTGCCCAAAATATCTTTTTGGTGAATGATGAAATCTACTAATAATATCTTTAACTGAATTAATTGTCCCCTGGGCGATCGCCTTTTTGCGGTTATCTCTTGCAGCTCTACCCATTTGCAATTTCAATGGTTGTATTTTACAGATTTCTATTTCACTAGGAATTTCTGTTTGTCTTCTATTAAAATCCAAAACCACTGGAATCAAATTTTGCGACTCTAGGGTAGGAACGCGAAAAACCTCATGATATATTTGATAGAGTTTTTTACTGACAGCGCGACGAAATCTTTCACTGTTTCCCAAACATAGTTCAATTTGACGAAGAGCTTCTAGAAATTTGTCTTTATGGTCGTTTTCAAAAATTTCCCCTATTGTTTCTGGTGTAATTTCCAAATTCCTACTCAGATTAACCAGGAATTTTTCCCATTCGTTCCCACCAATATCTGGTAGAGCTAAATGGGGAGGTGAGTTTAACCATTCCCCTAACCGCTGACGCAGTCTTACTTCTTGTTCTCTGGGTAGGGTTTCTGCAATTGGCACTTCAATAGGGTCAAACAATGTTACCGTAGAGTTAGAAGTGCCAAAATCCACTGCTAACCAACCCGGAAATCTCTTGTTAGAGTCTTCATTTAGTTTTTCACTTAGTTTCTGACTTAATCGGTTAAGGTAAGTGTCCAGTTCAAAATTGTTCATAGTTTATTTGTTATTGGTTTTTATTGTCACTACATGTAAAACTACTTTAAGTGTACTCATAGATATGTTGCTGGTCAATAGATGCAATATCACTAAGAATTTCCAACCAGGTAGGTATGGTCAATTCTAAGGTTGTGTCTCCAGCAGCAATATATCTAAGTAGTTCTTCTTTTTTCAATAAGTTTTGCAAACTGGGGATGATTTGATCTAAGATTCCCTCCAATTCTAAATTTATCTGTCGGTTTACTTCGCTTACATATTGAATCAAATGTAAACTAGCACTAGTAATAATTTCATCTCTTAATCGTAAAATAAAAACTTGGTGATTTGTACTGCTAGACAAATATTGACTTCTTTCCACAGACCAATCAAATACTTGTCCTGTATCATGCTTCTCATCCTGTTTGGCTAGGGGAAATATATTTTCCGGTATTATGGGTTTATCTTGATTCTCTATTTCCTCAATAATTGCCTCCTTCCATTGATTTGGTTTTGATGCTAACAACAGTCTATAGAATAGGTCTGCTGCTTCTGCTCCAAACTTATCTTCCATCAATTCTTCCAGTTCGGGATTGAGCGCTAATTTTTCTGACCCCAATTCTGACTCCAAATTGATGGTATTAGTTAATTTGACCAATAAATCTATTACAGATTGCCTAATACAATCTCTAGCAAATTTTTCCATATCTTTAATAGTTTGGGCGAAAACGGGATAGAAATCATCACTTTTCGTGGGCAATGTATTATTAACCTTGGTTCCACGATCTGCACGATCAAATAATTTCCCCGCTGCACCTTTAGATTCTACCAAAGCAATTCTACCACTTTGCAATTTATTAAATAATAAAGTCCACTGATTCCAGCTGAGAATTTGATAAGTTAACTCATCTTTGATAATACCACTAACTACTAAACCACGTCTATCTTTTAGAGGTTCCTTACCCAAATCCCTACGAAAATTGCGGTAGAGTTTGTCCAAACTCTCAATGGACAATCGCAAATCAACTAGGGCTTGACTATCAGCAGCAGGTACGCCCTGGGCCTGAATTTCAGCCACAATATCTTTCAATTGTTCCTGTTGTTGACGAATAAGATCCGCCGCTCTGCGAGTATCTTCATATAACTGTTTTAACCCATGGGTATTCACATGATTTTGAATCAATTCCCTTAACTTGCTCACACCTCCATCCCGAGCAAAATAATCCAATTGTCTACCCAAAATACTGCGGGAATCCTGGCTTAATAATTTCTGGCTTAACCTCCCCCATTTTTCTTGTAATTTTTTTGGTCGTTCCAGATAATCGGGATAATCTATATTTGCCAAAAATTCATCCGAACCAGCTTTCACCTTAGTTGAACGTTTGGATAATTCCGCTAACCCCAACAATGGCGATAATAGAACAATTCTGTCATCTTCACTGGTAAAAGCTCTCCCACTATCAATAATAGTTTCCAAAATTTTTAAATTTTCTAAAACTACTTCAGTTTCTAAAGCTTTATCATGGTATTCCTCAGCAATTAGACTGTCTAAAATCCTTTCCCCCCCCTCATTCTCTAAAGGTAATTGATCGAAACGTCCTACCCCTACCAAAATTAAATCCTTTAAATCTTGACCTGGACGCTGCTGCTGCATCATCGTAAATATCTTATTGGCGCGATCGCTCCCTGGGGATTTGCCATTTAATAGCACCAAAATAGTTTGTACCTGAGCTAATTCTCGTAAAGAAAGAAAAGTATCTCTAGCACCGGAATTGGCTGCACCCAACCCAGGAAAATCCAACAAAACAAATTCTTCTGCTCCGGTCAAATCCCAAATTTCCCTAGATATTCTCACATGAATATCCACTCTTCGAATCAAGGGAAAACTATTTTGTAATAATTGGGATGGCAAAATTTGTGGTGCTTTGGGCAATCGAATATGAGCTGGAGGTAGATCCTCAAATCGTAACGTTTGAATTGCCATAGGCAATTCAACTAACTGTAAACCATTTTTAGCAGTTTTGGCATCAATAGTATAGGTTTTATCACATAGAGATTCACCATAAGCTTGATAAGAACGTAAAAATAATACTAACTCTCGTAATAAATAGCGCAATTCCAAATTATTAGAGCTTTGCCAAGCTTCCTCACACCAAGAAGAAATATCCTTACCAGTTTTAATTTTACCAACCTGTAAAGTTGGTAACCCAGCAGCAACCGCACGGCGATTAGCTTCCGATAACATAAAATGTAAACATTCGTTCACACCTTCATGGGATAAATACTCAACACTATAACTAGTTACTTGAGTAGTACTAAAATTCTCCTGTGGTTGAATATGAATAGCAGTGACATTTCCCGTCGTAGGATTTTCACTAACTGGTAGAGCATCCGCATAACCAATTAAACTACCCAATAACAAACTTTTGCCACTGCTAAACTCACCCATCACACCAATTTTCACAGCAGAGTTAGCCATTTCCACTGTTTTTTCAGCAGCACCTCGTAACTGCAGTAAACATTCATCTAAACGGGAGGGAATCCAATCTTCCTGCTCAGACAGATGGAGAGGTACAGAGTCAATTTTACGAAGGATAAATTCAGCGTAGTCTTGAAACCTGGTTAATTTGTCTAGTTCCATATTAGTCTTTTTAATCTGAGTGAAACTCTATTGAATTCGGGATTCCTCCCATTTTATCCATCTTACTGAAGTTTGGGAGGTCTTTTCCAACTTTCAGTTAAGGTTGAGGGTTTGGCGAGTTCTTGAACCGAGAAAGATGAACCCTATAGACATATTTTCCTTTGGATAGATTTCCCACATATACCTTGTACTCTCCAGGAGACCAAAATCCAGTCATTTCCGGTTGATTTCCGTCTGGTAACATACAGAAACGTCCACCCGGACCATCAACTAGTAATGTGGCTTTTTCTTCCCCTTCTAGTGTCAGTCTCAGATAGGGTATGGGTTCTTTGACCACAATAATTTGATTGGGTTGGCTAGGAATAAGGCCACAGTCCCTTTTAACTCTTGCTAGGGAATTACCACTAATAACTAGTGGATCCGGAGAAAGTTCCTGTTTAATCTCGATAACTCCCTGTTGTGCTATCACACCCTGGTTCCATGGCAAACCTATGAGGAGGTTAACTGTAAGAAAGGTTAGTAATCGTAGTGTTTTCATTTTCACCTGTGCATCCGTAAACACTTGGATAGAAATTCTGATTAATTTGACCAAACTACTCAAGTTTTGTTCCCGGTTTTACCGTTTTAGGTACATTATTAATTGAACTATCCTGATATAACAAGGGACAAATGGAAAATCCTAACTGTGGAGTGAGATTCTGTTGACCTTCTCCCCTATTCAATTGTAGATTTATATGTACATGTAAATTTACAGGGGCGATGATAAAACATCATGAGTTCTCAACCACAAGAAGAATGGAAACGTCGCATCCAAGAGTTAAAAAATGATATATCCGATTGGTTCAGGGATGATGAAAGGGAATAAAAAAACGACCAACCCGTCTGTACAAAGAAGAATGGATAATCAATCTAGTCCGTCTCCTCAACCACAAAAAACCAAATCCCTAGCCCTACCAGCAAGACGTTTGCTCGCTTGGTTAGCAGAAGTAACCTTAGTGACAGCTAGTGGAGTGATTCCCTTTAGTGTTGGGGCCTATATTAATTCCCAAACCGATTTACAAAGAACACCTTTAAATCCAGTTTTAGCAGGAATAGAAAGAGCGATCGCACAGCCATTGGCCCTACCGGTTAATTATGGCATTCGCAATGTAGCCAGTCCCACCAACTTTTTATGGAGTATAGGGTTGTTAACACCTATTACTCTTGGAGGTTGGCAATTATATTTATTAGCCACAACGGGTAGCACCCTTGTCAAAAAGAAGTTAGGAATCAAGGTAGTTAACAAAGAAGGGAAACCCCCCGGTGTTAAAGCCATTATCATTCGTGAGGGAATAGGGCGTTGGGGTATTCCAGTGAGTATAGCTTATGTGTTGTGGCGTTATAGTTTTGCCTTTCCTAACCTGGAACTATTTACATTTTTAGTTCTAGTAATGGTAATAGCAGAAAGTATAGGTATTAGTTCTCGCAAACACCCTCGTGCCATCCATGATCAGTTAGCTGATACATACACCCTAGATATTAATATAGCAATCCCTGGTGAACAACTAACAGAAAGTTCCCCATCTCACCCCATCACCAATTTTACCTTTAACTTTCCCCCCAATCTGACTTTGATTGTAGCCGGTGCAACGGGTATGATAGCCCTATTATCAACCCTGGTGGGTACACAAATATATATTCAAAACCAAGCCAATCAAAGACAAACCCAGCTGGTAAACAATCAAAACTTCCTAGAACTGAGCAAACAAATTAACCCCCAGTCTGGTACTAGCATTGAGGAACGCCAACGAGCAATTCTTGCCATGGGTGGAGTTAACGATCTCCAGTCAATCAAGTATCTAGTAGATTTACTGACTAAAGAAACCGATTCCAGCATATTGAATACTATCCAACAAGCATTATCCAATATAGGAATCACATCCATACCGGAACTAAAACGGGTCAACCAGTTCATTGGCAAAGAAATCAAATCCGGTGCTATTTCTGGTAGTGTGGGGGAACAACTGTTAAACATCAACCAACAGACCATCAACAAAATATTAGCCATTTATAGTGGTAAAACTCACGACTTAGACTTAACGGAGATTCAATTAGGTCCACAAAATGCCGAAGAAAATTCTCAATTTCAATTAGTACTAGAAAATGTAGATTTATCCGGGTTGATATTCAAATCTGCCAATCTTAACCAAGCTAGTTTTAAAGGCAGTCGTTTTCGCAGTGTGGGAGAAGATGGTCGTTGGGACACCTACGATGATATTATAACCGACTTGAGTAAAGCCCAACTAAAAAGATCCAATCTATCCAACGCCAATCTGAGTCGAGTTTTAATGAGTCGTGTAGATCTAAGTCGTTCGGTGTTAAACAGAGCAAATCTAGCAAGTAGCAAGTTGATAGATGCCAACCTTAGCAGTGCCCAACTTGTAGGTTCAGATCTACAACAAGCGACCTTGCAAGATGCCGTTCTCACCGGAGCAGATATTAGCGGTGCACAGCTACAAGAAGCCGATTTATATGCTGCTCAATTGGCTCGGGTTTCTGCTATAGGATCCCAACTTTCCCATGCCAACTTAACTAAAACTAATTGGCAAGGTGCGGACCTCTCCGAATCTTATTTAAATCATGCCAACTTAAACAGTGCTAATTTTAGTGCTGCCAATCTTTCTGGTGCTATTTTGCGTTATGCTAACATGACTAACGCAAACCTACGCAGTGCTGATATTAGTCGTGCTGATTTAAGAGGAGCAAATTTGGAAGGTACGGATTTTCAGGGAGCGATCTTATTTCCTGGTAAACAGGATCCTAAAGATAGATTTGTAGAAACCTCAGATCTTGGTTCCCAAGCAGCTATTGTTCAGGGTGTAGATTTTAGCAATGCTAAAAACTTAGATGTTCAACAATTAGCCTTCATTTGCACCAATGGAGGAATTCATCCTCGTTGTCCATAACTATAAGGAGTGTTAAACTGTTATGAAATGTACTCAACGCTTAGTTTCTCTTTTAGGTATTGGGTTGGTTTTTAGCTTATTGATGAATCAAAAACCCGCACTAGCGCAAGTAGCTTATGGTAGTTATGTGGGTGTAGGACCAACCGTGGACACCCAAAACGGTCAAGTTGGTGGAATCTTAGCCTTTCGATATAAGTTATTAGAAGCTCCAGTTTCCTTCCGCACCCAAGCTCTAATTGGTAAAGGTACAGCAGTAGTGCCCACAGTTTCCTACGACGTTCCCATTAATTGGCAAACTGATATTTACTTAGGAGCAGGTGTGGTTTTGACCAGTGGTGACACTCCTTCCCCCGTTGGTAATAAAATCAGTTTTGCCCTGCAACCCGGTATTGACTATGCCATACCCAATAGCAGTGCAGTAATTTTTGGTAACGCCATTATTGCCTTTGACGCTTATCGTAATAGTAGTTCCACAGCTGTTTCAGTACAAGGTGGTGTTGGTTTAAGATTTTAACTAACCTTTTCCTATATTTATGATACGCGTTTTAATTCTTGGTGGTACCGGTGATGCCATAGAAATCACTAACAAAATAAATCAAATTCCGGAAATACAGGCGATCGCATCGTGGGCGGGTCGAACCAAGAATCCGGTTATGCCCCCTAACGTGCGCATTGGCGGTTTTGGGGGTGTACCTGGGTTAGTAGAATATTTACGGGAACAGAAAATTGATATTGTAATTGATGGGAGTCATCCGTTTGCGGATAGGATATCTTGGAATGCGGACACAGCAGCTAGAGAGGTAGGGATTCCCCGATTATTATTTCATCGTCCAGGTTGGGAAAAAGAATCGGGGGATAATTGGATTGAAGTAGAGAACAATAGGGAAGCTGCGGTCATTTTAGATAAGCAGAGAGTGAGTCACCAAGTTTTTAAAAACCAAATCAACCCAATCAAAAGAGTTTTTTTAACCATAGGTAGACAAGAAATAGGAGCTTTTGCTCATCTAGAGGAAATATGGTTTTTAATGCGAATGATTGATCCTCCAGAGGTAGATAGTAAGATTCCGCGTGGAGAGATATTATTCAATAGAGGACCCTTTGATTTGAGAGACGAAAGAGAGATTTGCACCCGATATAATATAGATGCGATCGTCAGTAAAAACAGTGGGGGGAGCGCCACCTACCCAAAAATTATAGCAGCAAGGGAGATGGGTATACCAGTGGTGATGGTAAAGCGTCCACCCTTACCACCTGGAGAACAGGTAACAGATGTGGAAGGTGTGATCAATTGGCTAATAGATAAAATAAGGTAGGGATATTTATTTGTATTAGAGAAATAATTTCTATAACTTGTTTTGTCATTAGAGTTACTGCTATGATGATCATCATAGCCAATGTGATTTTCCCACCGGGAATCAGGGACTGGTAAATAGAATTTGGTAGTTTTTGTCGTTGTTGCCAACTAACAATTGCGGGAATAATAGCACCCAAAATTGAAACAGTGAGGATCCCACTATATTCTATAGCTATAAAAAAGATGTAGGGGTTGATTGTGCCCAAACTCAGAGGTGGAAGCAGCACCAGAGAGAAAATAGGTAACCGGGAAATTTTCATCTGATTGAGACGGTAAAGATCCTGAAAGAAATCAATCAATCCATAGACAAAACCAATAAAGGATGTGACAATAGCAAATTCCGAGAACACAGTTAATATAATCGCCAAAACTTCTCCTGCTCCCCCTGCTTGTAAAACTTGTAAGGGGTCGAAAATAGATCCGTTAGGTTGATTTATTTGCCAAGATTCAAAATTCACACTGCCCAAAATAACAGTATTCCAGCAAAGAAATAAAATTAGAGGAATACCAGAACCAATGATAATAGATTTTCTAATTTTGGGGATATCTCCTTCCAATTGAGTCACTACTACAGGAACAATATTCTGATAAAAAAGAGTCACACAAATAACTGAAATAGCACCACCCACAGCGGTCCAATTTTGGAACAAGAATAGAGAAGTTTTTATATGACCAACCCCCAAAAATAATATTCCCATAAAGGAAACAATCACAATTCCTACCAACACATTATTTAATTTTTCCACAAATTTCTCTTTCCCCCAATATAACATTCCTCCAAATAATATGGTAAAAGTTGTTGTACCTAACCAATGGGGTAAATCCTGATCTAAATTGCATATTTTGGCAAAAGTGGATATGAGGATATCTCCCCCTCGACTAATATATGCCACCAAAATAGCATAATGCTCAATTAAATAAGCAGCACCTGCTATTCTTGCTCCTAGATTACCCAATTTTTTTTCCACAATTGCCAAAAAACCAATGTGAGCAATTCCCTCCATACTCATCACATTTACAGTAATTTCTGCAATTAGTAACCCCGATAATAGGGTGTAGAGCCAAACCAGACAAATGGCAACATTAGAAGGTAATACACCTGAAGGTAGGGTAACTGCAGGTAGGGCAAGAATACCAGCACCAATGGTAGTTCCAGTGATTAAAGCTGTGCTACCTAAAAGGCTACCCGGTTGATGATTTAATCGCTCTCCATCAAATTTGAGGTGAGAAAACAATCGGGTGCTTTGGTCTGGGAAATTTTTTTCTGGCATATCACACGCTAATGGCAAGTTTTCAAAAACCTATCTTACTATCATTGTAATGTTATAAGTAGTTGAGTGGAATTAAATATAAGATGAACGTAGGTTGGGTTGAAGCATGAAACCCAACACCCCCATGGGTTAACCCATCCTACAAATAATTTCGCCCCCCCATACTACCTTTGGTAGTTGTAATGTTATACTACCTTTGGTAGTTGTAATGTTATACTACCTTTGGTAGTTGTAATGTTATACTACCTTTGGTAGTTGTAATGTTATACTACCCTTGGTA
>Ga0172376_10000755_pt1 | contig 41673 bp, 31 predicted proteins | sample Lak35m_FD_121114 | JGI IMG/M metagenome (GOLD analysis project Ga0172376, IMG submission 121114) | Freshwater microbial communities from Kabuno Bay, South-Kivu, Congo - kab_092012_35m | ecosystem: Environmental > Aquatic > Freshwater > Lake | place: Democratic Republic of the Congo: South-Kivu...
AAAGCCCACCCACTGCTCCGCACCAATTCCACCTCTGCTCGCCCCTTCGACCCGGAGGACCCCCACCTCGGTCGATTTGGCGGTCTCGCACAGCGCAACGGTCTGGCGCTCACGGCTGAGGTATCTGCTATTCCTGACAACACTGACTGGTGGGAAATCAGGCTCACGGTCACCGCGAACCCCAATTCCGCAATCCATGGCGACGTGATCTTCCATCTGCATCCCACGTTTCCGGAGTCGGTGATGAAGGTACCGCTTCGTGACGGACGTGCGGAGCTGACCATTCAAGCGTGGGGCGCGTTTACGGTCGGGGTCGAACTTGATGAGGGACGCAGACGACTTGAACTGAACCTCGCCGAGCTTACGGGCGTTCCAAAGGAGTTTGCAGAACGATAGTTCAGGAACTTCTGCTCGATGTTCGCTGTATACACGGCACACCTGTCAGCCGCGTGATTGCCAAAGCTCAGACCGCCTGTGAGGTTTCCGGACACCCCCATCGCCGACCATTTTGTTGACGTCAACAAAATGGTCGAACTCGGTTCCGGCAGTCGGCGGGAAATCGATGACATCATGCTCACCCGCTTCGCCTGTTACCAGTCTCCTGTCTCTCGCCACTTGCTACTCTGCCCACTTCTGCGTAACCTGAACACTCGTTACCAGTCCGGCAAGTTATCGGTCGCATCAATCTTTTCTCGCCGTGTTCAGTCCCATTCTCTCCCAGCAGGTGCTTCGATGCCGTTTTTGCGATTCTTCATTCTGCCCCTTTTCACACTCTTTCTCTGCCTTCCCACCTCCTGTGCTGACCAGAAGTCCGGCACTCTGGACCTCTACTTCATCGATGTCGAAGGTGGTGCTGCGAATCTGATTGTCACGCCTTCCGGCGAATCCATTCTCATCGATTCGGGTTACCCCGATAATCAGGGTCGCGACCTTGATCGCATCATTCACGTCGCGCGTGACGTCGCCGGACTCAGCCGTATCGACCATGCCATCGTTTCTCACTGGCATCTGGATCACTACGGCAATCACGCAGGACTGGAGGCGAAATTCGGCGTAGAAACATTCTGGGATCGAGGAATTCCTGACGCTCTTCAGGAAGACCCTGGCTACCTCGACCGTATCGCCTCGTATCGGGCAGCCTCACAAAACCAGTCGCGAACTCTGAAGGCTGGTCAGTTTCTGCCGTTGAAATCCGGACAGACACCGCTGCGGGTACGAGTTTTGTCAGCCAGCCGCGAGGTGGTCGCCGGTGAAGGCCCTGAAAATCCCTTCGCCAGCCGCCACCAGCCGCAACCGGATGATCCCAGCGATAATGCAGCAAGTCTGTCTTTACTGTTTTCTTTCGGTCCTTTTCGCTACCTCACCTGCGGCGATCTTACCTGGAACACTGAGGCAAAAATGGCCACACCGCGCAATCCTGCCGGCAGGGTGGACCTGTTCATGGTGACCCACCATGGGCTGCCTGTGAGTAACAACCCGGCACTTGTGCTGGCAATAGATCCGATCGCGGCCGTCATGTGCAATGGACCCAAAAAAGGCGGCGCCGAATCCACCCTCAAAACACTCCGCGAAGTCAAATCGCTCCAGGCATGGTATCAGTTGCATCGCAACGTCGATCTCGATCCCGCCCTGCAGACTCCGGCCGACCGAATCGCCAACGGCGGCACCACGGCCGACTGCCGCGGTGAATGGATCATGGCTCAGGTTCAGCCCGACGGAAAATCTTTCCGCATTCGCATTGGTCAATCCGGAAAAGCTCAGGAATTCCAGACGCGAACTGAACACTGAACCACAAAGCAGGTCGATATGCGTATTCTGCTGCTCGCCGATATCCACGCCAACTGGCCGGCGCTCGCCGCCATCGACGAACGTTTTGACGCCTGCCTGTTTCTTGGCGATGTCGTTGACTATGCCGTCGATCCGCTGCCGTGTCTGCAATGGGTTCAGCAGCACGCGACTGCAGTGGTGCGGGGCAATCATGATCATTCGGTGGCCCAGCGAGTAACGGTGCGGCCTGCAGGCACTTTTCGCCGCATTTCAGCAGCCATGCGGCCACACCATTTCAATGTGCTGAGCGATGAACATCTCTCCTGGCTTGCTCGAATGCCCGTCACAACCCGCATCGAACTTGATGGTCTCCGATTCGTCCTCGTGCACGCAACTCCACGCGACCCCATGGACGAATATCTCGAAGCACACCCGGAGCAGTGGCGGCAGCGCCTGCAGCACATCGACGCTGACTTTGTCTGCGTCGGTCACACGCATATCCCCATGCAGCTGCGACTGGATTCGATGCAGGTCATCAATCCCGGAAGTGTCGGTCAGCCACGTGACGGAGACCCACGCGCTGCGTACGCCATCATCGAAAACAAAAAAGTGGAATTTCGCCGCGTTGCCTACAACATCGATCTCACAGTCCGTCGAATGCGCGAGGTCGGGATCGACGAGTCCGTTGTCGCTGTGGCGGAATCCGTACTTCGCCGCGGTGGTGGCTCACCAGGCATTCAAGCAGATGTCATGGCCTCAGATCTTTAAAGTCTGCAAGTCGTTCCTGCTGTCGTCGATGATTTGAATTCCGCCACTGTGCCCGATACTCTCGCCCACCAGCGTCCATCTGACGTCTGCCACTGTCCGCTTTGCTTCTCTTTTTCCTTCTCTTAAACCGTTTTCGGAATTTTCATGAGTCTCGTTCATTCTCGCCGTGCGTTGGTCAGTGTCAGCGACAAGACTGGTCTTGAGATATTCGTCCGAGGTCTCGTGGAGCTGGGTTTTGAGATTCTCTCCACCGGGGGGACTCGTCGCTTTCTTGAGCAGTGCGGAATCGCTGTGATTGATGTGGCGTCATACACTGGTTTTCCGGAAATCATGGATGGTCGAGTCAAGACGCTGCATCCACGAGTGCATGGTGCGATTCTGGGACGACCTGATCTGCACGAAGACGCCGCTGCCATCTCAACTCATGGAATCATCCCCATCCAGCTGGTGGTCGTGAATCTGTATCCGTTTCGGCAAACGATTGCGAAGCCGGACGTGAGCTTCGCGGACGCGGTTGAAAACATCGACATAGGTGGGCCATCGATGGTGCGTTCGGCTGCAAAGAACCACGCATATGTAACGGTCGTGACGCAGCCCGAACAATATCCGGATGTGCTTCTGCAATTGCGTGCGAACGGTCCGGACGACTCTTTCCGCAGGCGGCTTGCTGCTGCTGCATTTCAGCACACAGCTGAGTACGACGCTGCCATCAGTTCATGGCTGCACCAGCAAACGCAGTCCCCTGAGGAAGCTCAGTCGCCATTTGGCCCGCGGCTGAATCTTGCATTTCGTCTCCAGCAATCGCTCAGATATGGCGAAAATCCGCATCAGCGCGCGGCCTTCTACGTGGAAAATCAGCCCGCCCCGGGAACGCTTGCATCGGCACATCAGATTCACGGCCGCGAACTTTCGTGGAACAACCTCCTTGATCTCGACGCCGCCCGCGCGATCGCCGCTGACTTCACACTGCCCTCTGCGTGCGTCATCAAACACAACAACCCCTGCGGATGTGCCGTCGCACAAACGCTCGCGGAAGCCTTCGAGAAGGCACACGACGGCGACCCAGTCAGTGCGTTTGGATCGATCATTGGATTCAACACGATCGTCGATGCCGCGACAGCTGAACGAATGTGCGAACCCGGTCGATTCATCGAAGCCGTCATTGCTCCAGGATACGCCCCCGAAGCCCTGCAGATACTCACCACACGCCCCAAATGGAAAAACAATGTTCGTCTGATGCAGGTCGATTTCACAGGGGCTGACCGTGGAGCTCCGGACTATCGTCGAGTCAGTGGTGGGCTGCTGGTGCAGGATCGTGATGACCTGCCGATTTCAGACGCGGGCTGGCGAATTGTCACGGATCGCGGCCCCACTCCAGCAGAGCTTGCCGACCTGCAGTTTGCGTGGACGGTATGTCGTCATGTCAAGTCAAATGCAATCGTGTATGCAAAGAACGGTATGCTTCTGGGTGCGGGTGCCGGGCAGATGAGTCGTCTGGATTCCTGCATGATTGCAGGCTTCAAGGCAGGAGAACGCAGCCAGGGTGGCGTCGTGGCATCGGACGCGTTCTTTCCCTTCCGTGACGGCGTTGATTCCGCCGCGAAAGCGGGTATTCGGGCGGCGATTCAGCCCGGTGGTTCCAAAAACGACCCCGAAGTCATCGCCGCCTGCAACGAGCACGGCATCGCGATGATTTTCACGGGGCAGCGACACTTCCGACACTGAATCGGCGGCCGAAAAACTGTCACAATCCCTGTATTCCGGCCTCAACACCCACCCGCAAACCGCCTTTTGCGTTGACTTGACCCCCGCCGCACCGTAGATTCTTCGCATGACTCCGCATTTCCTCATCCCGGGCTCCATTTGCATCGGCGAATTTTTCATTCGTCGCGGCTTGTGTGCGGCCTGAGGACCTCCTGGCTCAATGATCCCAGCCCTCAGGTCAGCCTGAGGGCTTTTTTTTTGCCGCAGCGAGCTTTTTCATGTCCCGTATTCAACTGTACGACACAACACTCCGCGACGGTTCTCAGGGCGAAGGCGTCAACTTCTCTCTGCAGGACAAGCTTGCGATTACGCGGCGTCTGGACGAGCTGGGTTTTGACTACATCGAAGGCGGCTACCCACTCTCAAATCCCAAAGACGAAGAATACTTCCAGCGGGTCTCTGAACTGCCGCTGCGGCACGCGAAGATCTGCGCCTTTGGGATGACGCGTCGCAAAGGTGTCACCGCAGCCGAAGACATCGGCATGCAGGCACTCATCCGTTCCGGTGCCCCTGTCTGCACGATCGTCGGCAAAACGTGGGATCTGCACGTCACTGAAGTGCTCCGCGTCTCACTCGAAGAAAACCTTGCCATGATCCACGACAGCATTGCCTTTGTGAAGTCGCAGGGCCGCGAGGCCATCTATGACGCGGAGCACTGCTTCGATGGCTGGAAGGCCAACCCCGACTACGCCCTCCAGACGCTCCGCGCGGCCGCGACTGCCGGAGCCGATATGATCGTCATGTGTGACACCAACGGAGGGACTCTGCCGGAAACAATCGCCGACTTTGTCCGCCAGCTGCAGCAGCACGTCTCTGTTCCGATCGGAATCCACTGCCATAACGACTGCGACCTCGCAGTCGCCAACTCGCTCGCCGCTGTTCAGGCCGGGGCTGTTCAGGTGCAGGGCACCATCAACGGCATCGGTGAACGCTGTGGCAACGTCGATCTGATTTCCACAGCCGCAAATCTCGCCCTGAAACTCAACCACCAGGTGCTCGCAGACGGCGGCATTCAGAGACTCACCGAACTCTCCCGCTACGTCTATGAACTGGCCAACATGAACTTCCGCTCCGGACAACCTTTCGTCGGCCAGAGCGCCTTTGCTCATAAAGGAGGCATGCACGTTCATGCCGTCAATCGCCTTGCCCGCAGCTACGAGCACATCACCCCCGAGCTTGTCGGCAACGAACGTCGAATTCTTGTCAGCGAACTTTCCGGACGCTCCAACATTATCTCCCGCACCAGCAAATTCGCCATCGGGGAAGACAATGAACTCATGGTGAAAATTCTCAACGCCGTGCAGGACCTCGAACATGAAGGATACCAGTTTGAAGCTGCTGATGCATCCTTTGATCTGCTGGTGATGAAACTTGCAGGGCTCCACTGCCCCGCATTCCGCCTCGATCATTATCGGGTGCACGTAGAAAACCAGTCGCGTGAGCCGATGACTGAAGCTGTGCTCAAGATCACCACTGCAGACGTAGTGCAGCACGTGGTGGGTGAAGGCGACGGGCCCGTCAATGCCCTCGACAGCGCCCTCCGCAAAGCACTCGCACCGGTCTACCCCGCAATCAGCGAAATGTCGCTCGTGGACTACAAGGTTCGCGTAATCAATAGCGCAGAGGGCACTGCGGCTCGAGTCCGCGTGATGATTGAAAGCCGCGATAAGGCGTCCCTCTGGAGCACTGTTGGGGTCAGTGAAAACATCATTGAAGCCAGCTGGATCGCTCTTGTCGATGCATTCGAGTACAAGCTGCACAAAGACCAGGGCATCGTTCGCAACTGACAGCCGATGCAACTGGACTTCTCGAATTCCTCGTCATTCCTCTCTGAAGGTCGCTGATCATGACACAGGCAGGTGATTTTGGAGCTGTTGGAGATGGCGTGACAGATGACACCGATGCACTCCAGCACGCACTCGATGAAGGTGTCGGAGAACTTCGGCTGCCCCGCGGTGACTACCGCATCACTCGCTCACTGAAACTCGATCTCGCCCGCATCGGACGCTCCGCCATCTGCGGCGAAGGCGGTGTCCCGCGAATTCTCATGGAAGGCCCCGGACCAGCACTGCTCATCACAGGCACACACACCGCCACTGCAGATCCCAAAAGCTTCGCCGAACAGGTCTGGCAGCGGGAACGCATGCCGATGATTCGTGATCTGGAAATTGTCGGCCGACATCCCGAGGCCGACGGAATGCAGATTGTCGGAGTAATGCAGCCAACAATTACCGGGGTGCTGCTCAGACAGCTTCGCAACGGAATTCATCTGACCACCCGCGCCCGCAATGTCCTCATCAGTCACTGCCACATCTATCACAATACCGGTGTTGGCATCTTCCTCGACGGCGTGAATCTGCACCAGACCATCATCAGTGCCTGCCACATCAGCTACTGTCGCCTCGGCGGTATTCGCATCGAACGCAGTGAAATCCGCAATCTGCAGATCACCGGCAATGACATCGAATACAACAACAACGGCGGGCACGGAATTCCGGACGCAGACGGAATCCCCACAGCGGAAATCTGGCTCGATGCCAGCGCCGGAAGTATTCGCGAAGGAACCATCAGCAGCAACACCATCCAGGCCACCTACAGCCCCGGCGGAGCAAATATTCGGCTGATCGGCGACCCCACCGCCCCCAATGCTCGCATCGGCATGATTGCCATCACCGGAAACCTCATCGGCAGTCAGTGGATCAATGTGCACATGACCGATGTCCAGGATATTTCACTCACCGGTAACACCATTTATTCCGGACACCACCGCAATCTGCTCCTCGAAAACTGCTCACGTATCGCCGTCGGCAGCAATACTTTTGGCCACAACGCTGACTACGGCGTCCAGCGCGAACTCTGTACCGGGCTCACACTCCGAAACTGCTGCGATTCCGTGATGACCGGTAACATTATTCAGGATTGTCAGACCGGGCGGCACCAGTTTCCGCAGGCGCCCGAACTGCAGCGCGAAGCGCTCGTTGAACTTTTCCACTGTCGCAACATCACCCTCTCCAGCTGCCAGATCCTCGAATCCGCGCCCTGCGGCATCCGTCTCGATCAGTGCAGCGAAATCTCTCTGCTCGGACTCACCATCAGCGACCGCCGCGAGCCTCCGCTGCAGAAACTTGGCATCCACTGGACCGGTCCGGCCCCCCACAGCCTGATCTCCGCCTGCCGCATCCTTGGCTGTCTTGAAACCGCCGTCTCCGCTCCTGTCATGCCCCAAAACAGCCCCTCACCGTGACAAACAGGCCTGCCGCAAATCAGACCGTGTGCATATTGCTCGTATGCCGTTCCCCCGCTGTACGCCGCAGGCTAACCCGGCGGCTGCGAACACAACTGAACGAGTGCCTCCACCACGCGAAGCTGCTGGTCAGCAGACAGCTGCAGATACTGATGCCGCCCGTTGGGGTCAGCCGTGAAGGTGGTGACTCCGCGGTCATCGATGCTGACCGCGCCTTTTTCCGATAAGCCGAAATAGCCTCTGTCCGGATGCACGGCCCAGAGCACGCTGGTGAGGTCCCAGCAGGGACGATTATGCGGCGGGGGTTCGTAGAGTATGTAGGCTTCACTCAGAGGATGATGGGGCACGTAGCCGAAGTCCCGCTGAATGCTGATTGCCGGGTACGGCACCGCCAGCCCCACCTCAAACCCGCTGTAAACAATCTCTCCAGGCCACTCCACAGCCAACGCACGAGCTGATGCCAGATCTTCCACAACGTTGTACTCAGCATGTGGCTGACCGTTGATTGGAGTAAATGCACCGGCCATGACGGACAGGGTGCGCACCTTACTGCGGATCAGTTCACGACCGGTCAGCGGCGAGACAGCATCGGCCGGTGACCGGACGAGCGCCGTCAGGTTGGTCGAAAAACCAACCTGCACAATCACCACCTGACCGTCAGCCTCCGCCGCAAGAGCTTTTCGAAGTACGGTCACGGCATCTGCGGCGTCCCGCCCCGCCTTCAGATCGTGCGGATATCGATCAGCACCACCGGACTGCTCGACTGCGAGCCCCGTAAAGCGACTTTGCTGCGGAGTCACTCCGCTGCGACAGACTCCGATCGGAATATCACCGCGCCCGTAGAATGTGTTGACTGCATCCACAAATGGCGCACACTGGTCATGGTCTTTTGTGATTGTCACCGCAACCAGTCGGCATACTCCGCGACTTTGCAGGGAATGAATCATGCCAAGAGCAAGCACGTCATCGACGTCGTTACCGATGTCGGTGTCGAAAATCAGCGGCACCTGGGGAGTGGCTGTCTGAGCACTGGCAGAAGATGAAAACAGTGTGCAAATCAAACAACCAGTGATCAGCCCGATCGACCACTTGTGGAACATAGACGTTGTCTCCGAAAAAGGTGAATCGCAGGCGTGTTCAGCGGATTTCCACTTCCGCCGGAGCCACGACCAGAGCGGAAGTGGAATCGCCCGTCCAGGTGGGGAGCTCGCAGCGAGTGGCCAGCCAGCCGGGATGGACCAGAGTGCCGCTGCTGGCTGGCTGGCCCGCTTTCGGTCCGGTCGTTCGAATTCGCCCCGCGGACTTGCCCGCTACGGAAACCACACTGCCCTCCTGCTGTTCCACCACCGGTCGCAGGGCAAACTGCCGCTCCAGCACCGCCGCACAGTCGCGGTGAATGTCGCGAACCGCCGCCCCAATCTGGGCGTCGGAATAGGCGTCGATGGGTTCTTTGAGAAAATCCAGCAGCCGTCCTTCCCGCTGCAGAGTGGCCAGCAGGCTGAGTGCATCGCTCCGCTGCGGTTTTGCGGGCGCCGGAGCGGCCTGTGGTGCTGCAGGCGCGGGTGGTGCCGAGGCCGCCGCGGGGGCAGGCAGCGAGGCCGGTGCCTTCAGAAACGCTTCGAATTGTCCCGCGAGAGTCGAGTTGGTGAGGATTTTCCAGGCGAGCGACAGGCGGCCCATGTTCAGCCTTTGCAGAGCGGATTTCGTTGATTCACAGAAGTGGCTGTCACACTGTATGATCCCCGGCCATGATGTTCCAGTTCTCTCATTTGAAAGGATCCGCCCCATGGCGGCTCGAATTATCGACGGAAAATCCATCGCTGACAATTGCCGACAGGCCACAGCAGACGCCGTGACCGCCTTTCGCACAACCACAGGAATCACTCCGCACCTTGCAGCCATTCTGGTGGGACATGACCCTGCCAGCCAGGTCTATATTCGCAACAAGGAACGCGCCTGCCACAAAGCCGGACTCGCCAGCACTCTGCTGCACCTGCCGGAAACCGTCACGGAACAGGAACTTCTGCAGCGAATTGCCCAGCTGAACGCCGACTCCAGCGTCCACGGTATCCTCGTCCAGCTGCCGCTCCCCGAACATCTCAGCACCACACGCGTGCTCGATGCCGTCGATCCTCGCAAGGATGTCGATGGCTTCCACCCTGAAAACGCCGGTTTGATGCTTCAGGGCCGGCCGCGGTTTCTGCCCTGCACTCCCAGTGGTGTCATGCAGCTGCTCCGCGCTGAAGGCGTGCCGACGGCCGGACGACACGCCGTGGTGATTGGTCGCAGTGATATTGTCGGCAAACCCATGGCCGCTCTGCTCCTGCAGAAAGGCGCCGACGCTACCGTTACCCTCTGCCACAGCCGCACCCGGGACATCGCTGAACACTGCCGCCGCGCTGAAATTCTTGTCGCCGCCGTGGGAATCCCCGAGTTTGTCCAGGGAGACTGGATTCGCCCCGAAGCCGTCGTCATCGACGTCGGAATCAACCGCGTTGGTGACAGACTCGTTGGCGATGTGCATTACGAATCCGCCGCCTCCCGCGCCTCGGCCATCACACCCGTGCCCGGTGGCGTCGGTCCCATGACCATCGCCATGCTCCTCGAAAACACACTCGCCGCTGCCCAGCTGCAACACTCCGCAACCCGCAGCTGACCCCACTCAATCCGTGCCGCGTCGATGACGCGCTACCTCGCCGGTCGCTCTGCCAGATATTCCCGCGTCGCCGCTGCCAGATTGCTGCCCACTGCACGGTAGCCCTCCGTCGTGCTGTTCTGATAGTTCCAGATGGTCTCCAGACAAACGCTCACCGTGTGCGGATTGCCGTTCATGCTGACCCAGTTGGCGCTGATCTGACGCCAAAGCGGATGATAGGCGGCGCCCGTCGTCTTCGGCCGATTGCTCATCGGAATCAGAGGCTTGATCCGACTGATCCGGCCGTAAGCCAGTTCAATGAACCGGTCCCGCAGACTGATCATCGGCTCCTGCAACTCGCTGCGATCGAGGATGTAGAAGAACGATGGATCACCCGGCGCGGGATTGTGCAGATCCAGAAACACATCCATCCTTCCTTCTGCAATCAGATCACTCACACGCCGCTGAGCCGCCTGCGTCTCCTTCCAGACAGGCTGCTCCGACCAGTCGCGGTTGTGGTCGTGCGGCACAGCATTCTTGCCGCCGTTTCCTGTGGCCACGTTGTCCACATCCATGATCGGTACAACGAAGATCTCCGAGTGCTGTCGCAGCCATGCGGATTCAGGCGTATCCGCACGAACCCATTCCACGAAGCCCTGCGCCACCCAGCTCGAACCACTCTCCCACGCGTGCTGACGCGCCTGGCACCAGATGCCAAACCGCTGCTCCCGAGGACGATCTCCTTCCAGCACCCGCAGCATCGGCACCGGGCGGTTACCTTCAGACCGACACAACACGTCAGCCGTCGCCACGGGATGACGGTCGCTCATCAATTTCACAAATGTCGTGGCATCCGTCGGCGTATACGGGGGCCCCCACGCCATGTACAGCGAAGTGCTTTCCGCACGAACCTTCCATGTCATCACCCCATCCTCTTTGACTCCTTTTTCACTGTGCTGCCACGAGCTGCCATCGGTCGAAACCGTGGCCTGCGCCGGCATCGAAAATGCCGCTGCCTCCCGCACAATTGCTGCCAGCTTCGGCGTCGCCTGAGCAGCCGGATCGCCACTGCTGAGCCGAAACGTCAGCGTCTCGCCAGGAACAGTCCCGTCAACCCGGAAGTACCACCAGCACGGCCAGCCCCTCTGCGGCTCACCTCCGGGTCGAAAGGAAATCATGCGCGCGGCCTGGTCAATGGCCACGTCACTCACCGACGCTCCCTCGAAGTCTGATACCACGACAAGTGATTCAGCGGCGGCTCGCAGCGACGACGTCAGCAGAAACAGAGCTGTCACAACATATAAACTGGGGCGTCCTGCGGACATGCTTTGATTCCTGCAACTGCCGTCGAAGATTCAGGTAAATAGGTTGCCTTTCCAGAAGTTTACCGTCACCCACACTTCGAAAGCCAATGCTCAACCGACGGCTGGAAAGCCACCACACGATCAGGCATTTCATCGGGCACGCTATTTGCTGCTGTCACTGACGTGACTGAGGCAACTTTAAGCAATTCCGGCGGATCGCTGTGATGATTCAGGAAACACAGAGTTGGACTGGCACTGCCGCTGACGCCAGGGAGGCGACCGGCCGCATATTTTTTTTGCGAACTGAAGCCGAATTGCCGCGTTTACGGGCAGTCGGCCAAGCGAAAGCAGACGTCTGCATTCCAGGGAGCCGCCGTCTCCCAGCCAGCACCTGGTGGGATAGGCTGGAACGTGGACTCCTGCAACGTTTTCGGGCACTCCAGCTCTTCATGGAGCAACTTGCCTGCGGAAAATCTCTGCCGCAATCCATCGATTTGCTGACAAACCCGAATTTCCAACAGAAACTGCGAAGGCTGGCCCCGGCTCTGTGTCTTGCCCCGGGCCTGCGTGGGCGATCGTCGAATACCTCCATGGCCGCCCACTGGACATGGTTTGCGGCCACTGATGTGCAGCTGCTTCCGGATGGATGCGTGCGCATTCTTGACCAGGACTTCTGCGACCCATCCGGGCTTGAGCATTTGCCGGGGCTGTGGTGTGAGCCGCGCGATCGGGCGTGTGCAAGGATCCGGGCGGCTCTTTTTCCGCGCGGACTGGATCGCAGTGGCGAAGCACCGCTGCTGTTTGAGCCGGCGCATCCCGCGGCGGACGATTTCGCCAACGATTTTCTGGCCCGCTGCTTACTGGCGGAACGTGTGCACCACGAACATCTGCAGGCAGGCAGCGGTGGTTTATTTCGAATTCGAAAGGGTCAGCGGGAGCGGGTTCGCTGTCTGGTGCGTCGCGTTGACGACGAGCTGCTGGATCCGAATTTCTTCCGCCCTGATTCGCTGGTGGGCTTACCAGGTCTTGTTCGCTGCTGGTCGAGCGGGGAAACAAAATTGCTGCACGCGCCTGGCAGCAGTCTGCTGGGACTTCGAGCCGTCATTCGTCAGGTGCCGCAGATGATCCGCGAGTTCCTGGGTGAAGAACCTCTGCTGGAAACTGCAGACGTACTCGAGTGTCATCGACCGGAGGATTTCGATCAGATTCACAGAAATCCTCGCGGCTTTCTGTTTCGCCGCTGCGACCCCAAAGAATCAGTACGTCCGGTGTGCGGCCAGACAGCAGGTGCCGCGGAGCTTGCGGGTGTGTTGAGTCGTATTCAACAGAACCCTTCAGGCTGGTGCGCCCGCCCGCTCCGGCAATCGGAGGAGGGCGGACGAAGCCTGCGGTTCTTCGCAGCGTCTACGGATCAGTTCAGGCTGTTGCGTGCGGGAATCAGTCGCTGCGGTCAGGGTGACGGTGGCTGCTCCCGATTGATCCCCCCAAATGCCAGCCCGGAATCACTCGAACTGTTCCAGTGACAAGTACGCCAGCAGGAAGCGCACAGCGATCGGTCCGTTGATGTCAGCAACCTGCTGCAGCGGCAGAGCATCGCCCCATACTTCGCGAAGTTCGCGAAGAGTTTTGTTGCACGCCTGCTTATCGCTCAGACCCAGTTCACAGCAACCACGAATGAACAGCAATCGCGCGTCCGTCGGGAAGTATGCAAGAATGTGGTCGCAAAGGGCTTTGCCATCCTGATAAAGTCCCTGGCCAAAGCACAGCGTCGCCAGCTCAGTACAGGTTCGCGGGGTGAATGGAAATGGCTTGCCGATCAGATCCGGAGGCGACGCGTAGCCGGTGAGTCGCAGAAGTTTGTCAGCGGGGACGCTGAGATTAGCGGGAACCTGAAACGGGTTCCATTTCGAAGGGTCGATCTGAGATCCTCCCGGACCAGAAGATTTCACGGTCATTTCCCGCTTGAAATCGCCCTTCTCCCAGTCGTCCTGCATTGATTGGGTCAGCCGCCTATTGACGAAGCCGGTTTTTTCCAGCTGACCAAAACAGCTCTTCTGAAATTCTTCACAGAGTCTGCCAAACTCTTCCTTCGATATCGAAGAATCAGCTGCCTGTTCAAACTGGATTGAGAAAGGAGGGTTGGCTGAGGGGTCGCGTTTGACGCTGACTGCAGTGAGGTGACCTTTAAGTTTCAGGCCTGCTTCGTTGAGGGGATCCGGGGCACTGAGATCCCCAAAGAGCTTCTCCAGTTCAGCCGGCTGGATCCCGTCCCAGTTTTCTGCACGGCCGGAGGTTTGCGATTCGTCTGCCAGGCCGATGCCGGGCAGAACCAAACACGAGAAAGCGATCACGCCAGCGATAATTCGGCCGGTACTGAAAAGTGAACAGGACATGAAGCCCCCCCAAAAATGTGAATGCGGCAGTACTTTCCTCCGAGGATAGCTCGCAAAGCCGCGCGGCACCACAAAAAAAAAGAAATCCGGATTTTTCTTTGAACATTTCAATTGGCTCGTTGTCATGGAGTTGTCAGGAGCCACCACGCGTTTTTCAAATTCAAGGCCGCGAAAGTTCTGATAAGTTGAATTCCCATCGGGTGATTGCCATAATCGGCTCCATCCCATCCTGTTTCCTCAACAGCAAATGCCGCAGCCATCAAAAGGTTTCCCTATGCCTGGATTTGGCCACGTCGCCAGTCGCGAAGAACACACGACGCATGACGGGCGACACGGAATCATGCGGTCAGCCACAGCCGGAATTTCTCTGCGGTCTGGGGCTGCCGAAGCATGGCAGGAAAGTGGAAATCAGCGATGGTTTCTGCCAATCAACGCTCCGGCACTGGCCCGCGCGAAAACTCTGCGAATGCTCAGTGACGACATCCGCCGCACTCCGGGCGACAGCGAATCTCTGCGGCTCCTTGATCTGACCACAACGCTCCTGCTGAACAAATTCACACAATTGCATCACGCCCGTCGCGGCTCTGGAATGCTCACCCCCGACAACGCAGTGCTTATACCGATCGACCAGCAACCAGTCGGCGGTGACTGGATGCTGCTGTTTCTCGATCACGGATTCGTCTTCGAAAACTCACCGTTCCCGCCACCATGGATCAGCAATCCCCCGGAAGCCGGAAGGGCACTCTGGGAAGCCGATATTTGCGACCAGCAGTGGCCGGAAGGGGCCAGCCTCACACCAGCAGCCGAAGCTGCTGATGTGCGATTGCTTGTCAGACTTCTCCAGGGTCTGCTCACAGGCCGCTGGCAGCGAAACCTTCTCAGTCCCGCCGAAGTCACCGCCCTCAAAACCCGCTCACCCAAACTCTGGAAGATCCTCGACAAAACCCTCAACGCTCCCAGCCCTTCGATCCAGATTCTGACAGAAGAGCTCTCTCAGTTTCCGCTCAGCAGCCATTTCCGCGCTCAGCCGAAGCCCGAAGTTCGGCCAGACAAGTCATGGCTGCCCTCTGTCATCGCGGCACTCACTATCACCGCTGCCGTTTGCGGTGGCGGCTGGTATTTCTGGCAGGCCAGTGAACCCCAGTCCATCGTGAAACCTGAACCACCAACTCCACCGCCACCGCCACCGCCTGTCGGCAATTACTCTGAAGCCATAGCGGCCACGACCAGCGGCTGGAAAAGCGATTTGCCCGCTGAGGACGTAAAAAAACGCAACACCCAGCTCTCGCAGATACTCACACAGTTCCAGAGCGAGTTTTCAGAGACGCACCAGAAATTTCAAGAGAAGGGGACTCCGGACGAATGGCGGGCCAACTGGAAAAAACTCGTCACCCTGACTCAGCAGATTCTTGATGCGGAAAACGTCCAGACCCTCCCAGGGCTCTCGTCTGAAAATCAACGGGACTATCAGCGCTGCATGCGATTCATCATTAGTCTTGGCGGCGACGTGAATGTTCCTGATTCCTTCAAGGACTCCGTAGCGCGGGCCAGGGCCCGAACAAACGCCCCTGAACAACCGCCAGCCACAGGAACCCCCTGAACTTGCTGCGTCCCGTGTGGATGCTCGTCGTACAGGTCTTACACAGAACGTGGTGCTCAACCTCAACGGAGAAACTCGGATGAAAACATTCAGGCAGTTGCTTGCCGTCAGTTACGCGTTGCTCGCGATGCTGCCATTCTGCCAGCCGCTCGCGTCTGCTCAGGAATCTCCAATTCCCAGTCGCGCCCCCAGTGGCCAAAAGCTGATTATGGTGGTGCGAGTCAGTGACGAGAGCAAGCCCATCACCGCGCGACGGCTCCAGGAAATCATGGAAGAGGGGCTGGAAAAAAGCGAATGTCGCTGTGAAGGTAAGCCTCAGGTCAGCACCATCTCGCCGACATTCTTCCGCGAATTCCAGCAGGTACTGCAGACGGCAGAAGGTCCGCCTGTCGCCGGCCAGAATGGCAACATCCGCATCACCCCACTGTTCTCTCAGGCTGACGAAAAGTACCCGTACAGCTACGACGTTACACTCAGTGAAAAAGGAGCCATCCTTTCGAAAATCACGGTGGCTTACGACGAGAAAGGTGAAAAATCTGAAGTCCTGACGCCAGCAAACAGTGACCGGGTGATGGCCATTGGCGTCGATGCCAGCAAGCTTCCCGTCTACCGCATCCTCCTGCCCAACAAACCCTGGAATTACGAACTCACACAGGAAAAGCTCGATTCTGCCGAGCCGGTGAATTTCAAGGAAAAATGGCCCGTCCAGGATATCCACTATGCCGTAGCGTTCCAAAGCTTCACCGGAGACTTCGAAAATCTCCGTAGGGTGCTCCTGAATCAGGGCATCGAAAAAATGGCCGATCCGCTCACCGATATTGCCGCCGTCTCGGACACCCGCTTCGTACTCGGCGTCATCGGGGGCAAGATCTCCGACCCCACGTCTTTAGAGCTGAACCAGCTGCTTGACATCGCGGAACAGGAAGTCCCCAACCACGGCGTCGAGAAGATCTTCGTCAAGCTCCCGCTCACCGCAGAAGAAGTCCGCGCGGAACTTGAGAAATACGCTGAGATCTCCAACAAGGAAGCCATTCAGAAACTTCGCGACGAGGCACCCGCTGCTCCGGCCATCGGCCCGGCTCGAACCGAACGCCCCACCCTCCAGGCCGATGCACCCGCTGCATGGTACGAGCTGGAACGGATGGCTTTGGGACAACCCTTCCGCGGTCAGCTTTCGCTCGGCAATCCCCAGAACGTCGCCGCACTCACAAAGCGTTTCCCCGCCATGTACATGGTCGTTATTCAGCAAAACGGTGCCGGTGACCGCGCCAGAGCTGTCCGAGCGTTGGTTCCAGCCAATGTTGCTGAAGTCCTGCCCGCCAACCTTCGCGGTCAGGAAACGCTGCTCATTCCTCGTCGCAGTATCGACCCCGACCTGAAACAGGACGCGGAAAAGCAGAATCCAAATCCTCCGGCCTCCGAACCACCTGCGAAGTAACTGCACGTATCCGCTTACTCCGGGAAAAATCCGATGCTGACACTCGACACTTGCCCTCTGCTGAATCCGGCGGATGACCGGACACAGCGTATCCTCGACCTGTACAACGCCGCGTCCAAACAACTGGAACTGCTCAAAGCAACGTTCCCGGAACTTGTCAGCAGCGATGCTCAGGTGACAAAACTAATCGAGGAACTGCAGCGAATCAGCAAAGATCTGCAGAAGAAATCCTACAGCATCGGCTTCATCGGCCCAACACAAAGCGGTAAGTCCACCACCGTGAATTATGTGCTCGATGCCACCGACCCGGTCCATCAGCCGTGTCGGGAAGGACACGGCGACAACACAACCAGTGCAGTCTCCAGAATCGTCCGTGGCGAACGCTCAGTCAAACTGCACTACATGCCTGCCGGTAAGTTCGCTCAGAAACGCGAACGACTCTGTCAGGCAACCGGCTTTGATCCGGCCAGTTCTGATGATGACATTCTGCGACAGGCTGATCAGCGGCTGGATGATGTTCGCCGTGGCGCAGCACAGCCACTTCCTGACGGCGAGCAAATCCTTGAGCATGACATCGTCGTGCTCAAGGCACTGCTGACCGCATACAAGCGATACCAACACGAATTACCACGATGGCTCGAAAACATCCGTAAAGAACCCTTCGAGTCGCGAACACGATTTGTCAATTACGGCAAAGGCGCCGACGAAGCCAATCCACTCCTGGACGAGGCAATCATCGGATTCGACAGCAGCCATCTCTCCGAACGCCTGCAGATGTTTGACCTTCCCGGGCCCGGAGCAAAAAGTTCGATCGACGAGTGGACGACTCGCCAGTTCCTCCCGGAAATGGACGGCATCATGCTGTTCCTCAACTGCACTCGACTCGGTGATGAATCCGTCGAGCGGCTCTTCAACGAGCTCCGCATCCGATTCAAAGAACGCACCTCGAAACGCGTCTGGATCGTGCTGACCCGCTGGGACGGACCGACCGGTGCTGCGCTCGATGGGGAGCACGGCGAAAAGAACAGCGAGTCCGTCTTCACGGCAATTCGTAATCTGCTGGACAGCAAACAGCTGCCGCAGGCTCAAATGCGATTCGTCTGCGGACCGTGGTACACCGCGAACGACGAGAATTTCGTGAGGACGCACTTCAGAAGCCGGCTGGGCGGCGACCGCCTGCCGGCCGGACTGCAGGCCTGCCCGGAACTTCAGCCGCACTTCGAAGAACTGTTCAAACGTGGCGGCATCCCATCGCTCCGCAGTCTGATTCTCGAAGTCCTTCCGCGCGATGTCTGCTCAGAAATTCTTGAATCCGCAGAAACCAGCCTCAAACGTCTTCGCCAGGAATTTCTCAGACGGTTTGAAAACGAAGTGCGACGCCAGACTGCCACTGCAGTTCAGTCCGCCACGGCTGCCCAGTTCTCCACCAAAATGGGAACACTGGTGATGGACCTCGAAAGTGATCTCACCACCTTCGAACCCCACGCCGTGCAGCTACGCCAGAAGCTGCGGCAGGAATTCGAAAGCATCTGCGCCCCCGCTGCTCAGCTCGATCATTTCCAGTCCGTGCCGAAGGACTTTCCTGTTCACGCCCGAACACTCCAGCAACAGCTCAATGTCCAACTCGAAGCACACCTTCTGCCAGAACTCTTCGCGGCCTGGCAGTCTCGATTTGACGAATTCACCGGCTTGCTGATTCACGGCCCCGTTTCCGGTGAACAGGTACAGATCGGAGATGCCTGGCGGGAACTCCGGGATCTGGAGAACAACCGGGCGGCATCCTATGCTGCACAACTGCCGACTTTTCGAGACAATCGGCTGTTTGCCTCCAGTGACGATGACACTGTCGCAGAGCTCCGAAAGGGCGACGCCTACCGCAGTATGATGTTAGAAAAAATTTCGCTGACGGCCCAGCAGGTCGTGCACTTCGTCCGCAATCGGCTCGTACTCCACGCCAATTCACTCAAAAACGATCTTGATCAGCTGACACGCACTGAACTGGATGCCACACCGGTAGCCGAAGGGCGATTCACTGGCGTTCTGACGCAAATGAAGGAGCTGGCATCATGACTCATATTATCATCGAAAATCTCTACTGCATGACAGGAGTGTCCGAGGCCAGACGACAACTCCGCGTCACTCCATCGACACTGCCTCCCGGCAAGTTCCTCTTCTGCTGTTGCCTGCCGACAGACAGCCTGCCATTCCTCAAACTGCGCTTTCAGCAGGGCGGTGTCACTGTTCCCGTTGGTCGAGCCTCCAGCAGCGAATACCTTCGCATCGCTGCCGACATCGGGCTCTCGCCGCAGTGGCGCAGTAACCCGCCACCCGACTGCTACGCCTGCTGCCTCCTGCAGCATCCCGATCGCGACTCACTCACACTCGACATCACCGTGGACACCAACGACGCCGAATTTGTGCGGATGGGCCGGTCCATGCACGACCGGGGATTCTCACTGACTGTTTCGGCTTACCTGCTCGCTGCCTCCGAGAGTACTGGTGACCTTGCCGAAGAATTTCCCATCCGTATCTCACTCACACCAGCCAAAGACGTCCCCGGTTTTCGCGGTGCCGTCGGACTTGATCTGGGCAATCACAACTCCGCCGTCGCCGGCTATGAACGCGGACGCACCGACGAACCAACGCTCATCCGCGAAGGTGGTCTCGGAGAAAACGCCAGCGTCGATCCCGCAGCACCGGCAGTCCCCTCCGTCGTCAAGATTCACTCAATTCTCAACGCCCGCCCCACTGATTCGCTGAACTCCATCGAGTGGCAAATCGGGGACCTCGCCATGCAGGACGCCAGTCTTTCACTGGAAGGCATCGAACTGGCTGCCAAGAAACTCATCTTCAGTCCTCGCTTTCAGCAGGAACGCTACTACACCGTGCTCAACGGGCCTCCCGCCCTGAAAGTGAGTGCTCCAGTCCCACTCAGACTTCCCGGCGAACTGCTCGCCTGCCGACTCCTGCAACAGTTTCGCGAAGCCACACGCACCTTCCCCAAACAGCTCGCCGTTTCCTACCCGACCATGTACGCGGAACGCGAAGTGCTGCGGCTGCGTGAGGTCATCCACCGCGCATGGCTCAGGCTGCAGGGCAAACCGCAGGACGACGCCGCCATGGCCGCTGTCCGCTCAGCCTTCAACGGCCCCGCACGCATGACCGAAGCGGACGAAGGCGTCCTGCTGATGCTCGATGAAGCCTCCGCCGCCGCCTTCTTCTTCCTCTTCCAGCGACTGCTGGACAAACCCGGACAGCTGGCCAAGTTCCGCTATCTCTACCCTCAGGGACTCAATCTGCTGCTCTTCGACTGCGGCGGCGGCACCACCGATATCGCGCTCGTCCGAGCACTCGTCAGAACCTCAGACCCCAGAAACCTTGTGCTCACCGTCCGCGGACGTGTCGGCAGCCGCGACTTTGGCGGGCACTTCATCACCGAGTGTGTGTTCCGTCTGCTCAAGGCCAAAGCCGCTGCGATACTCAGCGAAACCACGGAATTCCGTATTCCACAGCCACCAACAGGTGATCAGGCCACGGCCGAAAAGCTGCGCGACCACCTGAGCAAGTATCGCGATCAAATTGACAAGCTGATCCCCACCCGCTCGCCTCGGCGTTCCGAAACCGAGCTGACCCACGAGTACTCTGACGCCATGAAACGCGCCATGAAGCTCTGGCGACTTGCCGATGAAATCAAAATCAAGCTCGCCGCAAGCGCCAGCGGAAATGTGACGGTTGAAAAGGAAAAGTGGCGCACTCTCGCGCTTCCAAACCTCACAGCCGAAGCCATCGCTCAGCGCATGCGCGACGTGCAGATCTCCCGCCGTGACATCGATCTGCTCATCGATCACCCCCTGCAGAAACTCGTTTCCGTCTGCAACGAACTCATCATGCAGAAGCTCATCCGTAAACAGTTCACCGGAATCAGCGAAGAAAATCAGGAACCCGAAGACGTCCACTGGGTCGTCGTCGCCGGCGCAGCCTCCCGATATCCGCTCGTCCGCAAAGTTCTTCAGGAACAACTGAAGGTCCCTTTCCTGAACGCACAGGATGAGACCTTCCGCGAGTCCCGGATGACCTTTGACGAAGGAAACCTGAAACACGCCGTCGCCAAAGGACTGGCTCGAGTGCTCCTGACCAAGGACCTGCAGCACGGCATGCAGGTGACCTTCGACAGTCAGCTGGCCCAGAGACTTCCCTACGATGTGATTTACAGAGATTCGGAAGGCCAGTCGCGAATACTCTTCAGAGAAAACACGCACGTGGAATCAATGACCGATGCCAGAGAACTCATTCGACCTGAATCCGCCGCACCCCGTAATCCAACAGAAAATGACGAACGCCAGGCCCGCTATGTGATGCTCTACCGGCGCTTCCCCGGTGAATCGTCTCCCACACCATTCCTCGAATTTCGCTTCCACCAGGGCGTCGGCAGAAAAATCAGCGTTCGATATGACCTGGAAGGGTTCGGAAATGCCCAGGACAGCCCGTTTATCATGGTCAACAACGAAACCGGTGAACAAGGCTCCTCCACCGATCTGACTCCGGAAGAATCCTTCCTGCATCCCGTGCAGAGGGGAGACCTTTGATATGTCCGGCACCGATTCTGCAATCAGTTCGGAAAAGATGTACACAGCCCTGAAGCTTTGGCGCGAGTGTTTACGGGTGCACGCGATTGAGCTGTTGCAGAGCAGTCGTGTGTCACCGGAGGAGCGAACGTTTTTCAGAAAAAATCTGCTGCTGCTTGGAGTCAAAAAATCGGATGCCAGCCAAAAGCCCTCCGGTCTCCCCAACTCCGCCGCAGAATTCACCCGCACCCTTTCCAAAGAATCGCCTGCTTCATCAACCACCAACGTCGAAGGCAGGATTGCCCGTAATCTACTGACAGTTTCAATCTCGTGGGAGATCCTGCAGAAGTTGCGAGCATGCGGGCAAACTCCAGTCACCTCCCGATCGCCCGAAGTGTTACTGAAGATCGACCAGTGTCGATTCGAAATGGCGCCCTATCTCGGCAGAGGTATCGTCGGCTCGTCTTTGGAACGTATCCTGCAGATCCTTCTCGATACGCTTAACGAGGCAGAAGCCGAGATCAAAAGTCATTGCCAACAACCTCAGTCTTCCGAGTCTGTCACCGCAAACGAAGGCAACTGGCTGTTCGAGCATGACAGCCCCACACTGGCGAGCGCCGGTGCTCGTTTTGTCGCTGTTCTTGCAAACTTTTGGCCAACGATTGTTGGCCCGCAGCCGATGAAGTACCTGGAACCGTTATGGGAGAAGGTTCTGACTGCTGTCAATGATTCAGCAGAACCGCAGGAAGTCGAGCTGAGCCCCCCACTTTTTTCTGTGGTAGTGAAACTGCTGTGTGCAGTCACGATCATCGCTGCGAACGCCCCACTGAAGCACCTGGATGTGAGCCGCGGTTTACTCTCTTGCTGGCTTGATCTTGCTCCTGCAGGTGAACGCGAGTCCTGGCTACTCCGTGCAATCAATTTACTCGTTGCTGCTCCTGGTGCATCCATCGACAGTTCATCTGCCGCGACAAACTGCACACAGCGTACGCTCGAAACACTGCTGAACATCCAGGGCTCCGAAAACGTCATTCCCCGCATAAAATTCAGCGATGCCGGGGTGCCAATCCCTGATCTGACCTCGCTTACACCTGACGAGATTCAGTTCCTGCCCGTCGATGATGAACAGGCCGCACAGCACAGATTTGTCATCCGTTGCCGAATGGCCGATAGCGGGCATTCAACGGCTGCCGTCAGGGAACCGCTGCTGAGCATTTTTCTGGCGAAGAGCGTCTGTCGGGACATCAGCGAAGCCTGGTCCAAACTGCGAAAGCTCAACCACCCTCCGCTCGACCAGCAGTTCCTCGAATGCTGCACCGGCTTCATCCAGCAAAAAAATCAGATCACCCATCCATCCGTCTGGATCCTGCGGCGAAATCTCACTGCCGAGCAACTGGGAATCGGTGATCTGATTCAACGCCTGAAAGCCGGTCAGATCAAGTGGGAAGAGTTCAGCGAATTTCTGCTGTGCTGCAGTCTGCAGATCTTCCCGCCACTGCAGCCCCAGACCGGTGAACCAGAAGTTCCAGCCGACCTCAGGGAATATCCAAATGCCACAGTGCGGTATTCAGAAAATCTCAGTGACACTCGCGGTGTCATCGCAAATGTTCGCTACGGATTCGCACGCAGCCAGGCTGCCTTTAATCTGATCAAAGCGGTGCCGGCAGAGTACCGCAGTGCAGCCGCCGCTTTTGACAATTGTGGTGACTCCGCCGAAGCCCGCAGCCTTCTCAAACAACTCATTGCCCTCGAAACATCTGAAACCACCACCACGTCTGTCGATATTCTTCAACGACTGGCCGACATCATTCTGAAGGCTGCCGGAAAAGACGGCGGCGCTGTCCACGAACAGATGCTTGCTGCGGTCAGGGCGCTCGGCCGCAGATTCAGTCCGGCCCTGACGATTCACCCCGAACAGTTTCGGTTTGGGCAAAAATTGTACGCAACGGATATTCAGATAAGTAATGTCAAACCTCAGTACGAGTACAGTCAGCGCGAACGCGGTGTCATTCTGGGGGTAGAGAAACTGGTCGTCACCAGCGTTGGCTCACCATCACCAACGAACGCGATCTCAGTCTCTGCGGGCTCCGCCACAGAAAGCTTCGAAGCAGCGCTGACCGCCATTAAACGTCTTCCCCCGAAAATTCACTCAGAGCAGCTGCAAAGGCTGCTGCTGTCGCTTCCGGAAAAGGAATCAACTCAGGAAAGTAAGGGTTACGATATTTACCTCGAAATCTTCCGACTGATCTGGCCGGAGGACCTCAGCGTCGAAGAGGTGCAGCAGCATGAGCAGGATCCGTCATTGACGGTCGTGCGTGACTGGTTCAGCAGTGCAGTCGTTCAGCGGTCCCTGTTCCGCGTGACCACAGCCCGCAGCGGTGACTACCTTCGAGGTCCGTGGCGCAAAGGTGAAACCTGGATCCCAGTCTACGAAAACTACAAGGCCACGGTCGTTAAATGCATGCTCCGACCGCTCCTGCAGGAAGTCAACAACACCAACGTCGAGCCGGCGCGATTCTATGTCCATGAAGCCTGATACCCACCGCTGGCCACTCACCAGTGATGACTCTGAGCTCGACTTTCGCAATCGGTCGCCGCTGCAGCCACTGTCTGCAAACCTGCTCTCATGCGCTCTCCTTGCAGCCGTCGCCTCGGCCGTTACAACCTATTTTATTCTTCAGTCTCAGCTGCGTTCCTTCGCCCCATTCTCGCTCTTCTCCAGCACCATCGGTCTGGCGGCGTTCGTTTATTCCGCGGTGATCATCGCAGTCAGTTTCCGGCGTCTCACGGCCGCCCGACGGCAGCTGCCGAAATCGGCTTCACAGATACCGGAAGACTGGCTGGATAATGATCCACTCGATGGCCACATTGTGAACTGGGCCAACGCCGTCCGTGTCTGCAGAGACTGTGATCAGAGACTTTCTGCCACAGAGTTTCCTCTGGCGGTCGCACGCATTCGCCTGCAATGGTCCGATCGCGCCGTCGCACAACTCAATATGCAACTGCTGGTCGCCCTGCTCCCCGCTGTCGCCGGATTCATGGCTGGCTCAGGGCAACTGGCATTCATCGAAATGGGATCGGTCTTCGGCAGCTGGCTGCACTTCTACTGGCCACTCGTCGCTGGCGCTGCTCTTTCCCTGCTGGCTGCTCTCCTGTCGCTGCAGCTCTGCAATGCATGGGAACGGGCCTTCGAAGACTGGCAGCAGATCGCCGATGCCTGCCTGATTTCGATTGCTGTGAATTCACAACCGCAGCAGACCATTCCAACAGTGATCACCTCGGCACCAGCAACAGTCGCTCAGCCTTCAAATCAGACGCCGCCTCGCGTCGAAACGAAGGCCGAACCCGTTCCAGCGCCGATGACAGAGACCCCGCCGCAGATCAGTCCCCAGACCAGTCCGCCATCGAGTCCGCCATTCACTCAGCAAGCTGCAAGCCCGTGGGGCAAGAGGCCCGATATCGTACCTGAACCCTACATTCCCGAACCCCCGGGTAGTGCTCGTCAGGAGTCCTGACCCCATGCAGGATCGTCGCCTGAATTCAGCGTCAACCACCCTTCTCCTCGCCCGACGTCGGCGATTGCGGGGGCCGGTGTTTTTTATCCTCGGCCTGTGCCTGCTCCATCTGCTGGCCGCCGTCATTTATCGTCTGCAGGCAATTTCCAAAAACCCCATCTGCAATCAATTCCTGCTGGCAGCAGACCTCACACCAATCATCGGGCCTGAGAGTTCTCAGGAATCTGTCGCGTTTACCTTCGCATCACCTGCACCATCCGGTGATATTCCGCTGGAAATCATCTCCGACGATTCAAAAGACGCCCCGTTCATCGATGCACCGGGACTGTGTTCTGTACACCCCGAACAGTCGGCTGCAGGCGTGCGTGTTAAGCAACATCCGCAGACAGCCACTCGCATTGAGCTTCGGGTGCGATCGTCTGACCCTCGGGCGCGGTTCCAGACTAAAAACGCGCCGCAGGTGGCACCGCAATCGCAACTGATGCTTACGACTTTGCTGGCAAAGGCTCTCACAACTCCCCCACAAACGCCTCCGCGGGTCGCTTCACGTAACCTCGGTCCCGTAGTTGATCCACCTCCTCGCCTTCCCTCGGTGCGTATGACCGGACCGGTCGAGCCGATTCGGGGCGATCTTGCTGAAGTAACACTCTTTGCCGAAAACCTGACAACAGAGACGCTGCAGGTCCAGCTGTTACCGCCACGGGGAGTTTTCAGTTCCATCAGTTCGATTAAACTCACCGCCGCGGAGCCAACTCGACGCGTGGACCTGCAGCTGCTTGCCGGTGTTGACAAGCCACGGGGACCTTTTGAAATATCAGCCCAGGTTACGGGCCTGAATGCTGATCTCACAGTGCCACCACTGAAGCTCGAGTTCTATCGTCGGCAGTGGACAAATCCAGCGGCCACCGTGCGGCTGCTGCTTGTCGATACCGAATTCACCCCTGACCTGCTCGCAAAATCCATCGCTCAGATTGTCGCTGAACATCATTCGCAACTGGCTGACGATGGAGTTGTGGTCATCCGGCAGGGGCGGACTGCTGTCATTCGCGATGGCGAGGCGTTCGGTGTCGCGGGAGAGGCGGCTTTCACCGGTGACCACTGGAAGGACGCCTTCACTCGCGTCGCCACCGAACTGGACCCCGGGCATCGTGTGATTGTCGTCTGGCCCAGTCCGATGCTGCCAACTGCCGGTGCAGCCCCGCTGAAGGCGCTGTCCCAAGTTGATTTGATCTGGTGTAATGGGCCTGATATCTCTGCGCCAAAGGTGAACGAACAGATTTCTAAGCACATGAATGCGTGGTGGGAAAATGTTGCTGCTCCAAACCTGACTGAGATCAATACGGAAATGGATCCTGGGCGACTGCGGGAAGAAATTCATAAGATACTGGCACGACAGTAATCGCGGCAAATCGAAGAACAGACGCGATGAGGGAGGAATAAGACATGTCAAAGAGGCATCTGCAGTCAACTGTGCGAAACACCGTCAGCCTGGCTCCAAAAGTTCCGGATCCGCGTCGAACCTCCTTTTCTGACGATGCTGACAATTCGACACCCCAACAGAATGTTTCAGTTCTCCCCTTCACTGCCTCGGAGAGACCTCCGACCAGCTGGCTGAATCTGTATGTGCGTTTTGCCGATGCAGTCACACTCCTTGCATCTTTCGCCGCCATTGCCCTCGCTGTCTTCGCGATTTGCCGTGCGTGGCCCTTGATCGCGTTTGATGCTGGACCCCAGACAATCAACGCCGTGAATGCCAGTCCAAAACCAGAAACTCCACTACCCTCCTCTAAACCAGAGAGGGTTCCGCAATGAGCGATCCCGGGTGGCCTCAGGACAACGAACTGCGGCGGCACTTCGAACGCCATATCCGCATCTACTGGTTTCGGAAACTGCTGACTGCTCTGCTCACACTGCTTCTGGTCGCCACCGCCGTTGCCACGATCACACTGGTCCAGCGATTCAATCAGGTCTCCGACCAGTACAATCGGGAAAAGCAGGGATTGGCAGAACAGCTGAAAAAGGCAACGACGGAACAGGAGTCTCTTTCCACAGCAAATGCCGACCTGAATCAAAGGCTCTCATCCTCCACCGATGCAGCCAGTAAAGAGAGAAAAAAGCAGGAAGATGAAAAGCAGCAGCTGGACAGCAGTCTGAAGAACAGCAAATCCGTTCTCAGCAGTCGTGAAACCGAAGTCAATGAACTTCGGAAAGCCACGACCAAACTGGAAAACAACATTAAAACTCTCAACGCTGCTCTGGAGTCCGAAAAAAAACGCAACAGCGAACTCAGTCAAAAATTAATGGCACAGACGGCAACCCCCGTTGTACCCGCCAACGTTCCTGTATTCCCGCCGCCAGACGACCTGCAGCACGCAACAATCGTGTTGTTCTGCCATCTTCGCGACGGCTATCCGATGCGAGATCTGGCTCGCATCAGCCTGCAGCATTTTTTCGTAGCCCACAACTACCCCAGTGGCCTCGAGGCAAACCCGCTGCGAAAACTTGCGTTCGCCCAGTTCAACGGCAACTTTCAGAAAGCTCGGCTGCTGAACCCGTATCCCACATTCTCCAGTAACAGGCTGCAGGATGAAAGTATCTTCTCTGACTGGTTTCAGGAGGCCGAAGCGGTTGCCTCCACCGCAGATTTGAACTCGTCGTCCGATGAACTCGCGGCGGCCTTCAGGTTGCTGAAGCCGGAAGAGAACCCGAACCCGGTTTCTCAGCTGATGCTGATCGTCCCCGGAGCACTCCGATCTCCCAGGCTCGATACGTTCAAATGCGCCAACCGCATCAGCGTGTTCCAGATCGCCCTCGACGGACAGGACGCCGACGACTGGTCTGCACTCTGCAAACAATCCGGCGGGCTGTTCCAGCAATTTCAGATCAGCCAGAATTCCGGTAGCCCACCTGAGGAATCGTGGCGGCTTGAATCATCCCTGCAGGTCTGGGCCGAAAGGGTCATGCTCAGCCTCCCTGTCACCGCAAAGAAAGGTCCGTGAATATGCATCGCTGCTCTGCCACGGTTATGTCGTTCATCGTTGTCACCCTCGTGTCGGTTACCTGTTCACCGTCCGCCCGAGCTCAGCAGGTGCAGATGCCCGCAGGTTCAGCGATTCCCAAACAGCTCTACAGCGAAAACGGCATCCGTCCGACACAACGCTGGTGCATCATCGGAAATGCCGATTTGAAGTCCATGCCCGACAAGACAGCCCCCACCGTTGGTAAACTGGAATTCCTCGAAGCGGTGCTGCTGGCTGACGAATATCCGGAAAAGTCCAGTGCAGCGGCTGTGAAGCCGTACACACTGACCGGTGCAGCAAGAACAGGAAATCAGGACTGGGCGCTGGTCTGCAATCCATCTGCCGACGCGTCCGGCTCCATCGCCGTCGGCAGCCTGCGAGGCTGGATCCCGCGAAGATACCTCACAGATCGCATGGAGGCAGAAACAGATGAACGGACGGCGATTCATAGAAAAGTCGTCGCCGTGAATCCGCAGGATTCGGCCAATGAGCCGTTGCAGGAAGTCCCGGCTTTGCCTGCCGTTCCTGGCACTATCGCGGACACCACCGCCCCGGCACCGCGACTCCAGATTCGACTCTACCAAAACCTCTACGCATACGCCGAGTACGGAGACTATTATCTCGCGGCAACGCTCCCGGAAATCGAAGACACAACGCTGAAAAATCTGCGACTCAACGTTCTCGGCTGGGTTCCCAAAGCCCGCATGGCACTCTGGAATACTCGTGAATGCCTCGAATGGGACCGCAGCACCTGGCTCCAGCGATTCCAACTCGCAGGCCAGCCGGAACGCGGACCCGGACGCATGTTTCCGTCGCCCACCAACGCCATCGACGCCTACTCACTGCTGGAATCAAACCAGCCGCTCGGCCTGATTCCCTCCACAACAGAACCTCAGCCCGCCCGATCCGAAAGAGGAGAGATTCTGCGAACACCAAAAGACGCAATGCGATTTCACCTGCTGACAGACCACGAGGATGCAATTCGTACAAAGCTCCCGAATGCAGACAAATGGATTCACAAGCAGAGGGGAATCGCTGATAACTGGCTTTATGAGATCGGCGGACTGATCAGCCTGCGGGACGACGGCGGAAACTATGCCGACAGCATCGAAGCACAGCAGCGACGCCTCGAAGAACTCAAGCGTGAAGTTGCCAATCTCGATGTCCTCTTCGTCATCGATGATTCACTCAGCAACAGCGTTGGACTGCGAGCGATCGCTGCTCTCGTACCTCAAATGGTCAATACGCTGCTGACGGAGACGACCGAACAGAGAACTGTCCGAGTGACACTGGTTTTTTACGCAAACGGAACCGACGCGACCGGACAAAAAGCTGTCCGTGTTTCACGTATTCGTGCCTACCCGCTGACATCGGCCAACGAGGGTTTCATAGTTGCAGAACTCAAAAACCATCAGCCTTTTGTTGCTACCAACTCGCAGCCCCTTGAGGAACTCTTCGGCGGACTTGAACAGGGGATACTTGCTGCTGAGTTTGAGCGGTGGTCTCGTAAGATTCTGTTCGTGCTGGGGGACTGCGGAGACATCACTGGAATGAACGACCTCCGAGAAAACCAGAATGTCCAGGCAGATGCCCGCGGAATCACCAGAGCTGCACAGACTCGGATTCGAAAAATCACAGAATCCCTCTCAGCAAAAAAAAGCGGCCCTGCGGAAGTTCATGTCGTCCAGTTGCAGGATCCCGAACTGAATGATGCAGAAACGTTTCCTTATCTGAAAATGTTTCATGGGCAACTGAATAATGAACTCAGGCGCCAGTTTCAGTCGCGGGTTGCCAGCCGATTTGTTGAGTACAATCAGAACAAGCAGGAAATTCTGGATACGGTCTTTACCTACACAGTATTTCCCACACCTGTATTGGAGCTAAATGAGAAAGCGCTTAAGCAACTCGAACAGCAAGTCACGCAGCTTGTTGACGGCTTGCTGCTGCCAAGAATCACAGCCGCCGCCAATCAGGGGCAGAATCTGCGTGCTTTGCTGAGAATGGCTGAGACTACTGGATTTGAAGATGCAGCCACTGCGGCTGCTGGCGCCGGATATGACATTTCAGAAGCTGATAAGGCGTATCTGCAGGCCCTTGGCAAGGACGAACGCTTCGCTGAAATGTACGAAAAACGCAGGCTCAACCCCTACGCGCGAATGTATGCCTGGCACGCCAACCCCCAAAAACCGGCCGCAGGCGGGCGACTCCTGCCGCAAATGCGCCGCAAACTGCTGGTCAGCGAAACTGAATTGTCGCGGGCCATTACTGTCCTCACCAACATCGAAAAAGAACTGCTCGCAGGCCGCGCTGTTGACCTGGCGCAGCCCGCAAAGTCCGTTATGCAGGCCGCGACCGGTGGGCTGGCCCGCTTCGCCGTCGGAAAATCGGAAGCCGAAAAAGCAAGAATTCTGTATCGAGCACTCTGCTTCAAGTCACCCTTCTTCGGACCCATCCTTGAAGGCGAAACCGGTGATGGGCCTGTCCTGCCAGGAAACGAGGACTATAAGGAACTTCTTTTAAAACTGCGGCTGCTCGAATGTATTCGCGACAAAGTCCCCGCAAACCCGGACGATTTCGAATTCGCCAGTGGGATATGGACCCGCAAAACGCCTCCAGATGGTACTGATGATCGTGGCTTCACATCTTATATCGAAGGCGGAGCAAGCGATGCAGGGGGAACGGCCAGAAAAGAACGCTACTACTACATCGATGTGGTGAATGAATGGCCATAACCTGGTGTTTTCAACTGAGAAAGTTTGAGTTTCGTTACCAACCCGGACACAAACCGATTCTCGTCGCAAACGAACTTGATATTCCGGCTGGCACTGTAATCTCCGTGACCGGCCCGTCCGGCTCCGGGAAATCAACCCTTGTCGCCTGTCTCGGCCTGCTCCGCAGCATCCAGGCCCCCGAAGGAACCCTCGTCTTCCACAGCACCGACGGCCTTCAGGACTATGGAACTCTGCCACTTTCACAGGCAGAAGCACTCCGTCGCAGTCGCTTCGGCTTCGCTCTCCAGAATTCCTATCTGCTGCCACATCTCTCAGTGCTTGATAACCTCACAATCCCTCTCGCTCTTAAGGGACTTGCGGAAAAAGATCGCAGAGCAATGGGCACTGAAATGCTGGCGTGCATGCCGGATCTGCTCGATCGACAGGATGCTCCTGTGTCACAGATTTCCGGCGGACAAAAACAACGCGTGGCAGTGCTGCGAGCCCTCATTCATGGCCCTGACGTCGTCTTTGCTGATGAACCCTTCAGTTCGCTGGATCAGCACAACGAAAACCTGATGCTGGATTCACTCCTGAACTGGCAACGCGGAGAGATCGGCCGATCAGAAGGCTCCGAGCAGCCAACACGCACGCTCTTCCTCGTCACTCACAACTCAAAAGTGGCTGCCACCGCCGGTCAGTTTCGGTTGTCCATCCAAAACGGTGAACTCAACCTGACTCGTAACACGAACGCAGTGGAGTCAATGCAGTGACCCGAGAACAGAATGAAGTCCGAAACTACCTCAGATGGTATGCTCGACAGGACTTATTTGCACCAATCGAAAAATGGGTCACGAGGGTGATGTGCGGCACTTTTGCCTGCAACCTGTTCCTGCTGGTGCTGGCCGTCACAGCAGCCTTCGCCATGCCCGAGATTCAGGAACATCGCCTGAAGACGTCGCTCCTTGCACGGTCAATCTGGATCGGGCAGATGAACAACAGCGACAAACATTTTTCGCCCGAAAAACTGAATCAGCTCAGGGAGACACTCGCAAGGTATCTCCCCGAGAGTCCTCCACAGGTCAGCGGTTTCCATGAAGTTGTTCTGCCACTCACACTCAATCAGGGTGACCGACTGCAAAGGTTCTACGGTCGCACAGTCTCAGACGGTGATCCACTGCTGCAGGACCTCAAAAAACGCCAACCCGAAATCAACTCGCAGTTTTCAGGCATCATCGCCTCGGACAGCCTGAAAGAGATCCTCAAGTTTTCACCCGGAAACGCCCTGGAACTTCAGCTGCAGCTTGAAGAAAACTCCCCTGAACCCATCATTCTCTCGCTCCCTTGTCGCCATGTCGAAAATCTTCGACTTCCAAATGGCCACAGCTTTCTCATTCGAGAAGCGGCATACAGGGAACTGTACAGCAAAGGAAAAGCGGCCAAAGCCTCCAATTACGTCCTGCAACTGCCGTGGGATGAGTTCGTGGAGCTTGAAGAGCTGCTGGAGGACGATCCGGAATTCAAGGATTGTCTTTCAGATGTCAGAACCATGGATGCCGCAGGCGTGCTGAGACTGAGATCCAGCGAGCAGCAGTATGTCTGGGAGTGGAAAGATCGCTTCAAAAAGCTCAGCCAGGTTCTGGCACAGGTCAAACCCGATGGATTCACTCCACCAGACAAATGGAATCCTCAGCCTGAAGACCTGACCCTCGCTGAGTGGATTCCGCCGCAGACGGGGTTTCACAATGCAGAAGTGCGCGTGAACTCAGTCGATGACCTCTCAAAGGCAGCCGCAGCCTGTCGGGAAGCCGGCTATCCCGCCGACGACGTCCTTGTACAGCAGGTCAAAAACGTGCAGGATTCCGGCCGTGTCCTTCGCTGGGCCGTCGGAATCATCAGCGCCCTTGTACTCGTCTCCAGTGTCATCGTCGTCGCCGCACTGCAGCATCTCCGCTGGCGTCAGAAAACGCCGGAAACAGGTATGCTGCGGATCCTTGGTATCAAAACTCAGGAACTGGGGGCGATTCAAAATCACCAAAGCTGCGTGCTGTGGTTATACAGCGTTTTCTGGGTTGTCGCGGTCTGGATTGTGACCGCATCTGTGATGCCATTTCTTTTCGATACTGCAGAAGCAGAAATTCTGCTGACGGTGTCGTTCGTGGTCACGCTGGTCGTCGTCGCCGTTGCTCTGCCTCTGATTCGTATCGCTCTGCATTTCGCCACACGCACGGCCCGCAGCATCTCACCCCTCGATGCACTGCTTGGCAATGACTCCTGAAATCTTCTGCTGTCAGGAAGGTGTGGAGATTTGATGATCAACATCCGTCTCCCGCCCACAGCGAACGCCAGCAAAAAAAAATCCGCGCGGGCATTCAATCACCCGCGCGGACCTGTAACTTCACCAGATGACGCCTGCCCCACCACCACCCACCAGAACGCAGATGGCACAGGGGTGACCAGCCGACCAGCTGAATACCTGACCGCTGAACCGCCGACTTGCTAGCGATAGTCAATTTCGATGTCGCCATCACGTTCGAATTCAATTTCCACACCGCGGTAGCGACGGAATCCACGGTAGCCACCGTAATAATACACCGGCGCCGGGGCATAGGGACTGTAGTAGACAGGCGCTGGGGCCACGGCGATGGGATGCACGACGACCGGAGCCGGGTAGTGCAGCACAGGAGCAGGGTAGTGCACCACCGGAGCAGCATAGACAACCGGTGCGGGGTAAACGGGGACGTAGTAGGGGCTGGGGGCGTAGACGAAACCCGGGTGATAGAGGCGAATGCGGTCACCGGCGTCGGCCATGCCACAGGCCGCGGCCAGCACACAGGCAGCGACAAGGATCTGACGCAACATAGAAATCTCCTGAGCAATGGTGTTGCCGACGGCAACAAGGTGAAAACGAACTCGCGCAGCCATTGGATTCGCGACCATGCCATTGTCGTCGAAAACTGCGCGACCTGCGGTGATTCTAGGAATTTCTGCGGTCGTGGGAAGTGAGCAGGCTGGGCAGAAGGCGACCTGCAGGAATTTTGTCTCTTTCGGGGAATTCCACGTCAGCTCATGGCAAAGAACGCAATCGCCAGATTGAGACTGTTGAACAGAAAGTGTACCAGCACGACCGTCAGGTAGCTTTGGCGACGTTCAAACGCGTACCCGAGAGCGAACGCAAGCGGAAGCAGCGCAAGGCCGTCAGGAAACCCATGCAGCAGAGCAAACGTGACAGACGAAAGGGCAAGCGCATATCGCGGCGACGCTGTCTGCAGCAGACCTCCCAGCAGCACCACGCGGAACTGCAGCTCTTCTGCGAGCGGTGCCATCACGATGCCAAGAAAAATGATCATCGCCAACAAGCCGCCGCCCGCACCCCCGGTGATCATCTCCAGAAGCGGGTTGCTCGGAGCTTCCTCGCCGGTGACTCCCTGCACTAACGCCACAAGGATCACACGAAGCAGCATTGTGGGGAAATAGGCTGCCAGCATCACGTCTGAGGCAATACGCAGCTCTTCAAACAGTGAAAAACGGCCGGCACCTTCGCTGAACTCCACCCCGCCGGGATCGACTGGGTTTTCACCCGCTCCGATTTCCGGATCGATTCCGGGATCGATTCCCCGATCAGGCTCTGGATCCGGCCCTTTCGCGTCAGCACGGAGGCCTGCAGTGGCCGCGTCCGGAAGTTCCTGCATATCAGCAGCAGCGCGAGTGTCCGTTGACGAAAACGTGGCCGCAGCTCGCACACGCCTCGGAGGCTTAACATTCAACAGCACGATGACCATCGGAATGCAGATCACGAGATTCATCACGAGACTGGCGATCAGCAGCACCCAGGCCTGCTTTCGTGACTCCTGATCAGGAATATCAGGCGTGGCCTTGTCCTGTGCGACGTTATCGGCCTCGACTTCGGCTGCATTCCCGGTGCCGCCGGGTGGGATTGAGTCAGCGGGGGCGAACGACGCTGACCAGACAGCGACGAGCTGCAGAAGAATGATGCTGAGCGCAACAAATGTGAGCAGCGGTGGGATGCGGGGGATACCTCGCCCTGCATCCGGCACGGGGTGTCGCCTGTTCAGAATGGAGACGAACCAGCGGATGCCGACAGTAAAGCTCAGACCTGCCAGCATGAGCACGAGCAGTCCGGAGAGCATCTGGGTGGTTGTGAGCTTCATATTTTCAGCAGCCTGACCGGCCGCTGGCTGCTGGGCCAGCATCAAAATCAGGACAGGCAGGGAGTCGGAGGGCATTTGCGGGACTTTTGATGCGGAATGAATGGGAAAACGTAAGCCTTTGCGGCATTGGCTTCGGGGAGACTCGACCGCGGCTTCCGAGCTGCTTAGCATTCTGCCCGGAAACACGGAACAGGAGCAAACCCGGTGACCTCCATTCTCGACGAAATCGTTGCCCGAAAAAAGCGAGAAATCGCGGCAGCTCGCCTGCGCGTGCCTGATGAACAGCTGGAAGAGAAACTTGCTGCGGCCTCCCCACCGCGTGGTTTCCTGCGATCCCTCCGCGCAGCCACAGCTCCCGCGCTCATCGCTGAAGTCAAGAAAGCGTCGCCGTCAGCCGGTCTCATTCGCCCGGACTTTGACCCAGCCGCCATCGCCGCGGACTACGAAGCGGCAGGTGCTGCCTGCCTGAGTGTGCTCACGGATGAACACTATTTTCAGGGCAGCCTCGAAGCTCTGCTGACCGCACGGGCACGGGTCGCGATTCCTGTGATGCGGAAAGAATTCATCATCGACCGCTACCAGATTGCCGAAGCGCGAGTTGCAGGTGCCGACTGCATACTGCTCATCGCCGAATGCCTCGACGATCTCACTCTCCACGACCTCTACCACTACGCTCAGCAACTCGGAATGGACGTCCTCATCGAACTCCACGATGCAGAAAATCTGCAGCGGGTTCTGAACACCGGGACCGAACTGGTGGGCGTGAACAACCGGGATCTGCGGACTTTTGTCACTTCTCTGAACCACACGTTCTCCCTGAAGCGTCAAATTCCCCCGAATGTGCTGCTGGTGAGCGAAAGCGGGATCAGCAGCCACGACGATATCCTCAGGCTCCGCGAAGCTGCTGTCGGAGCGGTGCTCGTAGGCGAATCGCTGATGCGACAACCGGATATCCAGCGCGCCGTGCGACTGCTACTTGAAGGAGAACACATCTGAAGTGGGCAGGTCGGCCAGCGACTTGAGACCGAAAACCTGCAGAAATTTTGGAGTGGTTTCCCAGGTCACGTCTGACCGTTTTGAACCGGTTCGCTGAATCCGCACAAGCTGCAGTCTGATCAGTTGTCGCAACAGTGACTGCAGCGAAGGACGATCAACTGTCTTGAGTGCTTCTGCATCAACAGGCTGATTCCAGGCCACAAAGGCGAGCACTTCAAGGGTATCCGGGGACAGCTTCACGTCTCGCGGGCCAAGTCCGAACGTTCTGGCGGCCACATCCTGATATTCTTCACGCAGTTCAAGGCGATACCCGCCTTCCTGCAGACGAATCTCGTATGGCCGCTGTTCCCGGGAATAGATCTGGTTCAGCTGATCAATGAGCGAAACGGCGACGCGACTATCGACGTCGTGGCCGATCAGCGAGGCGAGGCGTCGGGCGGTCAGAGCAACATCGCCGCCCACAAAAACAGCCGCCTCGATCACTTCCCTTGGAGTGACTCGACGGACGCCTTCCACCAGCACTGCCTGACCGGCTGCTTCCGTGCGGTCGGCAGTTTGCTGCAGTTCATCGGCCAGTCGCGAACCGAGTGCCAGTGAGTCGCTGCCGGGGACGGCGGATTCATCGGCCGACGTCGCCGGCTCCACCAGATCTCCAAGCACCGAGCCGAGCTGTTCTTCGGCGGCATCGAGGGCATCGAGCGCCTGGCGATAGGCAATTTCAATGTCCTCGAAACCCATCGAGGTTTCGCTGGATTCGTCGAGCGATTCATCAGCGTCCGCTGAGGCTGGCATGGCACTTCACTATTCAGTTTCCAGATTCTCTTTCGAGAACTGCGCCAGTTGTCGGGCGAGGAATCGCACAACACCTGTTTCGACCTTGATGGATGTCCTGAGATTGCCGTCCTGATACTCACAGTGCAGCTGAACCTGGTCACTGCCTTTGGCCATGGCTTCCACCGCGCGGGTGCGGCGACGTTCTGCGGCCCGCCAGTTATCAAGCTGTTCACGGCCGGTGGGCGGTGTGAGTTTCGAGTAGAAGCTGATGGCCTGACGAGTCCACGGAAGCAGCGCCACTTCAATGTGCAGGGGCGAGGTGGTGCTCTGTGGTGCTCCAGCGGCGGTGATCGTGCGTTTCAGCTGTTCGAGGGCGTCGTCACCGGAAGACATCCAGACCACGTTCGGGCCGATTCCCACATAAACGTCGCGTTCAGCCCCGAAGAAACGGTCCAGCACATCCAGCAGTCCCTTCTCCAGTCGGACTTTGTGAATGTTGACGTCACCCAGAGAATCGACGTTCATTTCAACGGTGGTTTCAGCACTCATTCCAGGCATCAGTGGAAGCACGGCAGCCAGGTCGGCGGCCGCCGGCGACTGGTAACCGGAAACAGAGTTGAAGCTGTCCTTGCCATCAGGGGCAGCGTCCGCAAACAGATTCAGCCACCCGGACTGAATTCCCGCTCGCAGGTGTGCAATGATCCCACTGACAACCTTATCAATTGCTTCCTTCTGTTCCGGCTTGCGCCCCGGTCTGCTCTTCAGCTTGGCAGAGATATCTGATTCAAGCAGATCAAAAAACGCGATCATATTCTTCTGTCGCATTTCATCGATCGGATGATTAATCCGCAGATGCAGTGCGGAACCGGGAAGCCTGGGGAGCGCAGCAAAGGCGTCCGGACGCGAGTTGAACGTCTGCATGGCCGTTTCCAGACCGGTGCCCGGAATCGCTCGAAGTTCTCCCGACGCACTGATGACCGGCTGCTGAGGGTTGGTGGAATCAATGCTGAATCGAGCGGTTAGCTGCTGCGATTCGGCGACCACCCGTTCCGCTTCGTCCATGAGCTGAGATGCGGAAAGCTGGCGCAACTGGAATACCGTCGCGGATTCGCTGGGACGCTTCTGAACGCCATCGACGCTGGATTTGCGAATGGGTGCAAACTTCTCGCGGCGATATTTCTGAGCATCCGCGGAGGGGTCAGGGTTGGTGAAGTCGATGATTGCTTCGCGATCCTGACTGAATTCCGGGACGGCGGTCTGGAGCACAAGTTCGCGGAGTGCGGGAAGGTGAGTTCGGGAACCGGCCAGAGCGCCTGCAGCATACTGGGCCTTCGGGAGCACTCGCAGCCAGCCGACTTCATCGAGCTCAGCAGAATCTGCCGGTTTGTCAGCTTCATCACCCTCGGGAATCAGACGGAACTGATAAAGCGAAGCGTCGCGGGTGTCGCGAGTCACTTCGTAGCCGAGTGCTTCGAGGTTTTCGCGGAGGGGCTGGAAACCACCGTCCAGCGGCAGAATGGCCAGATAGCCGGTGGGATCAATGCCCGGCAGCATCTGAATGGAAAGCGGCTTGTCTCCGGCAAGGCCCGTTGCGAACACGTCAATGAAGTCGATCAGCACCGGGATCTGCTTTTGTTCCGCGGCTGACGTGAGTTTCAGAAGGGTTTCGACGTCTTCCCGGGCAGTCTGGATTCCGGGATGAGCAATCGTAATGCGGGCATCCTGAGGTGTCTGGCCAGGGAGATTTGCAGCGGGCAGGGCACAGCAGAGGACAATCGCCCATCGAACTGCGGTCTTCATCATTTTCACCGATAGTGGGAAGGGTAGTGGAACCGACAGCCACCGGAGACAAATCAGGCCGTCGTCTCCTGATTGTAACTGTCCCTGTCAAATCGGGTAAAGACAGATTGGCGGGAACAGGCAGCTTGAGATTCTGCCGGAGACCCGCCAGGATTTCTCCGGAGTTCGGCTGCCTCGATGGCACCGAAGCGTCGTGAACAGCGAAAAAGGGCTTCCTGCAGCAGGAAGTCCCTGCGAGCAACTCGGGAGCAAGTGCGGTCATGCCGCGTGATTTTCTGGCAGGGATTCGGGATTCCTACGACATCGTCGTGATCGGCAGCGGCCTGGCTGGACTCACCTCCGCCAACATCCTTGCCCGCCAGGGCTACAGCGTCCTGCTGCTCGAACACCATTACCAGCTGGGGGGTATGGCAACCTGGTTCAAACGCGCCGGGCGACATGTCTTTGATATTTCTCTGCACGGTTTTCCCTGGGGCATGATCAAAAGCTGCCGCAAATACTGGAGCCAGGACATCGCCGACTCCATCGTCCAGCTCAAAGGCATCCGCTTCGAAAATCCCCAGTTCTCAATTCGCACCACTTTCAATCGTGACGACTTCACACGAATTCTCATCGAACGCTTCGGGATTGCCCCCGAAACCGTGCAGGCGTTCTTCGACACCGCCCGCGGCATGAACTTCTACGACGATCAAAGCACCACCACACGACAACTCTTCGAACGCTTCTTTCCCGGTCGCGATGACGTCGTTCGTATGCTCATGGAACCCATCACCTACGCCAACGGCTCCACACTCGAAGACCCCGCCATCACCTACGGCATCGTATTCTCCAACTTCATGCAGAAAGGTGTCTACACTTTTCAGGGTGGCACCGATGCCCTCGTCGGCAAGATGCGCGAAGAACTGATTCGCAACGGCGTCGATCTCCGCATTCGCTGCCTTGTGGAACGCATCGAAACCGGACCCGACCGCCGCGTACAGGCCGTCGTCGCCAACGGCCGCCGCATTCCCTGCCGTGCCGTCGTTTCCAATTCCAATATCCGCAGCACCATCCTCAGTCTCGTTGGCGAATCGCAGTTCGATCCCACATACATCGAAGCCGCTCGATCTGTACGACTCAATAACAGCTCCTGTCAGGTTTACATGGCTCTCAAACCCGGTGAAGGCTTCGACAGCTCCTGCGGTGATCTGCTGTTTCATTCCGAACATCGCGGCTTCGACATCGACGCCATGCTCAGCCGCAACGTCAGCAGTCGCACCTTCAGCTTCTATTACCCCGAGACCCGTCCCGGCAGCAACCGCTGGCTCGTCGTCTCCTCCACCAATGCCAACTACGCTGACTGGGCCGGACTCTCTGAAGACGACTACAACACCGCCAAAAATGAACTCATCGAATCCACCCTCGACTGCCTCGAAACCTACGTTCCCCACATCCGCAGTGCACTCGCTCACGTCGAAGCCGCCACTCCACGCACCTTCGAACGCTACACTCGACATATCGCCGGCGCGTCCTTCGGCACCAAATTCGAAGGCCTCCAGATCAGCCGCGATCTGCCACAGCAAATCCAGGGACTCTACCATGCAGGCAGCGTCGGCATCATCATGTCCGGCTGGCTCGGGGCCGTAAACTACGGCGTGATCGTCAGCAATGATGTGGATAAATTCCTGACGCCTTCGGGAATTGCGTGAGAGTTTTCAGGGTTCACTTCACTAAGCCAGTTTCGCTGCAGTGTGCAGTTTTCGATGCGTGGACTGCTGACACAGTAGACCTTTCCAATTCCGTTGCGAGTGATACGGCAGATGCGCCGGTGCTCTGGTTTGTTCCATGTGCTGGTTCCCGGTGGTAAGTGACGACACTGACCTGTACACTTCACTTTTGCGGGATTCCGGGTTCCGGCTGACCGTTGGTGGTGAGGATCTGAAATGAATGGACGCCGGCGGCGAGTGGGTGATCACTGGTCCAGACGATTTGTCGCTCAGGAGTCACTTCGACCATCGAAATGCCCTGCACCGCTCCGTGACTGCCAATGACGGTGTTGCCATTAGCCAGTCTCTGGCAGCCGCAGGGATCGCGAAAGAGCCCTTTGACGTCCGTGTTATCGACTTTCCAGGAGATTTCGTTCTTCTGATTGAGCTCCACAACCTTGTTGCCGTGGGTAAGTGAGATGAGGGTGTGACCGTTGTCCAGTCGAATGGCGGTGAAGGGCCAGTTTTCGGCGGGGCGGCCACCGATGCTTTCGAGATCGGTTCTAAGTGTCTGCACCACCTCGCCATTCGGCCTGTATTCGCGAACGGCGAAGGCCAAAAGGTGCGGGACCAGAAAGTTGCCGTTACGCAGCTGGCGGGCCATGCGAGTCTGCATGTGGGCGTTATCCGTTTCAGGCTGCAGCGGCACTTCAAGCACAATCTCGCCGGAGGGACTGACTTCCAGAAGACGGGGCTTCGGGCCGAGTTCCGTCAACAGCGTGTTGCCGTTGTAGAGCCGCTGTACCGTGCCGACTTCGCGATTGGGGGCGGACAGGCGACGAGCAAACACGACTTTGCCGTCGCGAGTGAGTTCTTCAACGCGATCGGACCAGGACACCAGCACATTGCCACTGGGCAGCACGAAGCCGTCGCGGGAACCACCGGGGGCCTCCCAGACTGCATTTCCATCTTCATCAATAATGGCAGTGCGTGCCCCAGGGACAAGCATGGAGTGACGAATCTCGGCGGCACTTGTGGCGACTGTCGGCAGCAGCCACAGCAGCCCCAGGAGAACTGAAGGAACAGCAGTGCCCCGAAGAACGCCATAAACCGTACAGCTGATCATTGTAACCACCAGGACTGCGCTCCAAATCTTTACTGTCTCAAATCTGTCGGCAGACAAACCACACTGCTTTGTGAATCCCGATGATACTCAGAACGAGTCAGGTTGTCACGACCGCGACGCGGACCTGCAAGTCCTGAAAGCAGTCCCTTGTCACGGTGGAGCGGATCCCGGCGGCTCAGCGGCTGGGCGGAAGCCCCCGGCTATGTTTCGCACCGAAGGTGCCCGCGCTGGCAAGGGCACTGGCAGGACGCTCGCAGAGCCATTCGCCCGCACGCTGCCGCCATGCGCCTGAGCGCCTGACCAGCGGCTGGGCGGAAGCCCCCGGCTATGTTTCACACCGAAGGTGCCCGCGCTGGCAAGGCCGCTGGCAGGACGCTCGCAGTGCCATTCGCCCGT
>Ga0172376_10000762_pt1 | contig 41557 bp, 33 predicted proteins | sample Lak35m_FD_121114 | JGI IMG/M metagenome (GOLD analysis project Ga0172376, IMG submission 121114) | Freshwater microbial communities from Kabuno Bay, South-Kivu, Congo - kab_092012_35m | ecosystem: Environmental > Aquatic > Freshwater > Lake | place: Democratic Republic of the Congo: South-Kivu...
CCGCCCAACCGCTAGCACAACCGCATGTTCCAGCCGGATGTTCCAGCCGCTTGGCGGCAGCCTGCGGGCAAAAGGCCCCGCAAACGCCACGCAAACACTCTCAACAGCGCGCGCACCTTCGGTGCGAAACACAGCCGGGGGCTCCCGCCCAACCGCTAGCACTGCCGCATGGCCGCGCGGGCGTCGTTATTTCGCTATGTCCGACGGTGGTGGACCGCGGCGAAAGATTGGATAGTTGTCAATGACTTCCGCCGTTCTCTCCATGCTCGCAAGAAAAGCCAGCACACAGGCTGCGGACAGTCCGAGTCCTGGCAGGAGATGTCGCGTTGACCGCGGCACCTGGCTGCTGCAGGCAAGCAGCGCAATGTGATGCAGACTGCCGAGTGACCACAACGCGATACTGGAGGTCATTGCAAAGAAGTGGACGACATTGTTTCGCGGCTTGACCAACGAGACTTCAAGGCCCAGCCAGATCACAAGTGCCACAAGCGGCAGAATCCAGGCAAGCCAGAGAGACTGTCGGAGCCGCGCAGCAATCCATGATGGACGCCTTGCAGGCGGGGAACCCGCCGAGACGCTTTTGTCGGGGACGTAAGGGCTTGCGGCAGAGTCACGTCCGCTTTCCATGGAAGTCACCTGACAGTCTGAGGTTTGAAGCTGTACGAAAACACCGCCCAACGCAAAACCAACCCCAATTTACTCCGCTGGCTGCGATTTGTAAACTTTTTGTTCCTCATTGAACGGCATCAATTCCGGCCGGGACTTTGCCATGACGATTCCCTCAGGCGAAAAGCAGCAGATTATCCGTGCTGCCCTTTCATGGCTTAGAGGACTGACAGCGATCGTGATCTTCTGGATCGGCCTGCGAATCATGATGGCCCTCGATTCCTACTTCCCTCCCGATTTTCAGCATGGCTTTCTTGCCGGTCGCCAGTCTTACTTCCGGGCCTCCATGTATGGAGCGGGGTTCTACCTGCACATTATCGGCGCCCCAATCGCCCTGCTGAGTGGACTCACACAATTCAGCCGAGGTCTGCGCAGCTGGTCTCCCCGACTCCACAGACTGCTCGGACGAACCTACGCCATCTCTGTTCTCCTTGCTGCTGCGCCGGGCGGACTGATGATTGGTTTCCGAACCTTCGCGGGGCCGTCTGCTGCTGTCTGTTTCATCGTCATGAGTCTGCTGGTCAGTCTGTCCACCGTTCTTGCATGGCGAGCGGCTCTGCAGCGTCGCTTCACCAGCCACCGCCGCTGGATGACTCGCAGCTATCTGCTCATAGTATCCGCCATCCTGCTGCGACTCATCGACCCCGCACTTCGCGATGCCGGTGTTCCCGATGAGTTATCTTATCAGTGGTCGGTCTGGCTGAGCTGGGTCCCATCGCTGGTCCTGTTTGAACTGCTGGAACGTCGCCGCGGTGGAATGGCGGCACACCAGCACCTGCCTGCTGAAACATGATTCGAACGGGGGCATTTGTTTGTCTGCGTCGATCAGGCGATTCTGCCTGAATTTCGGGCAATTCAGCTGCGAGGGTGAGGCCACCTGAAGCTGAAAACGCTGCCCGGACGGCTGCACGGCATTCGACACGGGTGTTTTCGTGAGTATTCAATCGCACTATTCCTGCCTGAAGGAATTGTTAATTCTGGCGCACCTGTTGCTCGCAGAGGGATTGGCGGGGGAGGAAGTATGAACTTTTCTGCCGCGTTTCTGAATCTTTTTTGGTTGTGTTCGGAGGAGAGCCTGCATGCCCCGTCGACGTCCCGGATTCACTCTCATCGAACTGCTCGTTGTGATCGCCATCATCGCCATTCTGGTTGCCTTGCTGCTGCCTGCCGTTCAGCAGGCTCGCGAGGCAGCTCGTCGCACACAGTGCAAGAATAATCTGAAGCAAATCGGGCTTGGGCTTCACAATTACCTCACAACTCACAACCGTTTTCCACCCGGTCGATTGCTCCCGGACCTCCTTATTGGGGGCGTTCCGCAGACCAGCTACACCAGTTACGGCAGCAATGCGACGAACATCTGGACAGGAAATCGGTCCGTCCACATTTTCATACTGCCGTATATGGAGCAGGCCAACATCTACAATCTGATCAATTTCGCTGGTCCCAACTCCACCCGCATGACGACCGGAGGCACCCCCAGCAATCCCAACTATCAGGCGTATGCTCAGGCCGCTGGCCTTTTTCTGTGCCCCTCTGATGCCAACACGGGCCGAGTTATTTCCGAAAATAACTACGTCTACAATTTCGGTGGCAGCACTCCCTACGGAGGCGCCAGCAATTCAAACCAGCAGACTACGTGGACAGGAGCGATCACCGTAGGCACGCAGTCGCTTCTGTGCGGAGGCAATGGGGCCTTCACCGCCGGTGCGTCGCTTGCCGATCGCGACTTTACGGATGGCATGTCCAACACGGCCATGTTCTCTGAACGCACGAAGGGCTCTGCCTCCGCTGCCGCCAGCACTCCGCCGACTCCTGCTGATATCATCACGTCTCCAAATCGGCAAAACGTTATGCTCCCGCCCGACGTGATGTTCAACGACTGCCTGAATGCGCCTCGTGTCGCCAGTGGATTCAATTTCACCACCTTTGGTCGCTGGGCCATCGGCAGCGACTTCTCCAACGGCTGGCCATTCGCGGGATATTCCGGGACGATGTATAACCACGTGGCCACGCCAAACTGGCGAGGACTTGACTGCGGTAACTGGAGTGCCATCGCTGATACGCCCGGCGAACACGCCATCATCTCTGCTCGCAGCATGCACACCGGCGGAGCCAACGTAATGCTGGCAGACGGCAGTGTGCGGTTCGCCAGTGACAGCATTGATCTGGGCGTCTGGCGAAGTGTTGGAACACGGGGAACCGGAGAGACCCTCGGCGAATGGTGATTGTCGGGATCATGCATTCTGCCCTTCATCCGCTCATTCCGGAATCCTCCCGCATGCACGCTCGTCTTCTGCCCTTGCTCACGTGTCTTGTCGCGCTCGCTCTCTGTGGCTGTGGAGATTCCGGCGCGGCTCCTGAAAAAGTCACTTCATCAGAAAGCAGCTTTGACGCCGGGGAGCAGGCGTTTCGAAGCGGTGACTTTGCCACCGCCGAAGCGCAATTGAGCATGGCGGTGACGGCCGGAGCACTGCAGGCTGACCTTCTGGAAACCGCCCTGCTCCTGCTCGCTCGCTCAAGAATTGCTCAGGGAAAGCTTGCTGAAGCAGAAGCGGACCTGAAACAGCTGGAGTCCGGAGCAACCGCGATGGATCAGTACTGGCTGGCGACCGCCGAACTTCTTCTGAAAAAAAATGATTCCGCCGGAGCGAAGAGAGCTGTGACTGAGGCGAAGAAAGCCAATCCCAAAGTGGATCTCCCGGCCTCGCTGAAGGGACTTTGACGGGATGTGCTTCAGCGAATTTGCAGGTCAAGGAACACAAGGCGGTGGTCTGAACAATCCACAAGCGCTGCTGACTCGCCGGTGGTCGGCCAGAAGACTGTAGCTGACAACACCTGCAGATCCCGCGATGGCAGCACATAATCCGCTCGCAGATTCCCCACGGATCGGTCCGAAAAATCCGCTGTGTCTGTGGCTGCAGGCCCGCGATGCTGCTGGTTGATGCCCTTCTGCTTCGCGGTCGCCTGTTCACCGCCTTCGCTTGTTGGTGCAGGTTCCGATCGGACCCGCGGATGCTGCAGCAATTGCTGGATGGCCCCCGTCACACTGCCTCCATCGATCGGATCTGCGTTCAGATCGCCCAGAATCACAAATGAAGCATCCACTGGCAGTCCCCCCATCTTTCCGGCATCATCCTGAATCCAGTTGCCTGCTTCGGGTGTAAGGTAGTCGCGCCAGAGTCGGATTTCATCGTGATTGCGGCGTCCATTCCGGTCTTCAGCACCATCGAAGGCTGGCGGGGTTGGATGACTGGCAAGCAGATGCAGAACATGGCTGCCGATTTCCACAGGAACATCCCAGTGGCTTTTTGAGGAGAGTCGAAACACCTGCAGATCCTCGGACGAATACCAGTTCCGCTGTGTCCCGGGATCTACGGGGAGCAAGGCATTCGGCATCTGTTTCCAGAGGAGTCGTTGAAAGGTGCGAACCTGCTGGTTGCGTATAGGGAATTTTGAAAGCAGCAGCATCCCGTATTGGCCGGGGAAGCGACCAAAGCCGAAAGCATCACCCGGGCCGTCACTTTTTCCGTCATGGTCCAGATCCCGTCCCGATGGGACGCCGGTATTCACGGGTCCCGTCCAGTAGTACGCGTACTCGAGCGGTTCTTCGACCGCCCAGTCGGCGGTCGCACCGAGATAATTTTTCAGGAAGGAGAATGCCGCCGTTGAGGGATCTGAGAAATCAAATTCGTTGAGCAGCACAATCTCTGGTCTGACCTGACGAAGAATCCTCGCCACTTTTCGTGCCTGCAGGTTCTTATCGGTATTCAAATCACGTTCCAGCTGCCCGGCAGCATCGCGATTGAGACTGCAGTTAAAGGTGGCAACGCGAATTTTCTGCGGAACATCAGTCCCGCGGCCTGAATGAGGTTCAGAGCCTTCCAGATGACGGCTGAATGCCGCAGCAAGAGTCATTGCGATGAACAGAAACACAGGCATAGCAGGCTTTCGTTGATTCATCAGAGCCGATTGTGATGCGCGGCAGCGAACGTGTGGGCGGCACAAACCGCGAAGACTCATTCTCTTCTGATTTGACCTGCATTTCAATAACCCGGTAAACGATCAGGCGGACCGATCTGCCACAGCAAACCGGTCCGCCCATCAAAACAACATTCGTATGGCCGTCATAGCCAGATTCAGCTCAGGGGAAACAGATCAAGTTCGTCCAGCCATACAGCGTCGTTGGCGTTCACAAACACCAGATCCGCACCACTGCCGCTGCAGAGAATGTCCTGTTCGTTGTCTGCGAGCACTTCAATGCCGTTGCGAAGGCGCCTGCCGGATGCCGTACCCGTCTGTACCGTGGTGGCTCGATTCACGGCCGTTCCCGGCCCATTCCAGGCTGACAGCAGGTCAATCAGAGCATCTGAGTTGCGATCCCACACCGATGCTGCGGTCAGCAGCAGATCGTCTCCATCACCTCCTTTGATATAATCAAACCCGCTGCCGCCGATCGCCAGATCGTTACCAGTGCCACCTTCCAGCCGATCGTTGCCAGTCTCGCCCACCAGCACATCATGACCGGAATGACCTTCCATCCAGTCATTGCCGTCACCTCCGAAGAGCAGATCATGTCCGCCGTAGCCCAGCAGCAGATCATTGCCGGTGCCTCCGTCGAGTCGATCACTGAACCCGGAACCGGTCAGCTGATCATTTCCCGATTCACCATAAATCCACACGGGAACACTGCAGGAACCAGCGGAGACAAAGTCATCGCCGGCACCCGCGTAGACCACAGCGCGACCACCGGTCGGAATCACAAATCCACCATGGAACGCCCCGTTGATACCGACTCCAATCTGCCCCGAGGCAGCATCGCTCCACAGCATGATCGAATCTGCACTGTCAGTTCCCTGAACGTGCAGGACGCCATTCAGGAGTCGAGCTCCTGCTTCAGGACGGTCGTTGAGTGAAATTCGCACGGCGGCACGGGCGGAGAGTGGTTGTGGGGCAGAATCAGTGACTTCCACGATCAGGTCAAAAACCGGATTCGTTTCGAAGTCCACGGCAGCCGGCGCCGCAACGGTGATCTGACCGGTCAGCGGATGAATCTGAAAAGCACTTCCGGTGTTTCCGCTGACGATTCGCCATGTGAGAGTCTGGCTGGAATCCGGATCGGAGGCGGCCACGGTGACCACCGTTGTTCCCGCGGGGCTGTGCTCATCGATTGCCGCGCTGGAATTCGTGGCAACCGGCGGGCGGTTTGACTGTCCGGATCCAGCGGCAGCCCTCACCTCGCGGGCAATGACGGTGCCGAACAACGCGGCCGAATCAAAGTTCTCTGCAGTGATCAGGCGTCCATCCACAACCACGTCGTCAGTGGCCGTTCCCGGATTGCCATATTGACCGCTGCGGCTGTTGGCGATGCCACCGTTGGCGACAATCTGCTCGTACTGGCCCAGAGCAAAGTAATCGTACCAGCGGTTGTTATAGAGAACTGCGGGTGAACCAATATGCGGAACCGATACGGTGCGACCGGCAACAAGACTGGTGCCATTGACTCGGGACCACGCCGCCACCGTAACCGCGTGGCAGATGAAGCCAAGATGCTTGTCGGCCGCGTGGAATTCGTTGATCAGCTGATTCACCACCGTCTTTATGGCGGCATTGCCATCATAGTGATCGAACGCATAGTCACCGGGAAAAGCGCTGCTCTGATACATCGACGAACCCCATCCACCGATGAAGACAAGGGCGGAATAGTCTGCCGAACGCACCTGGTTCAGCGCCAGATCCGGTACAACTGCTCCGCTGGTTCCCGGAGCCTGACCGGAGCCGGGATGCGGATAGCTGGGCAAAGTGGAGGAGGCGGCCACCTGCACCGTCAGGCCGGCGTTTTCAAGTGACTGTCGAGTTTCGCTGTATTCACGATAGTAGAAGTCCTGCCGATCCGCGATTACCAGCAGGACGGGCAGGGATGACGCCGTCAGCACCGTGCGCTGTTCAAGTGTCTGCAGGTCGGCACAGGTGGGCGCAGGTCGATTTTTGCGGCGGATGGACATGGCTTTCCGGAAGACAGGCAGGCGGAACATGGTTTACAATCCTCAATCAGGCGTTGTTGTCAGTTTCAAACAGGAGCATTTCTGCCCCCACTGACAACGGCTCGTCAAATGCGATTGATCTGCGACAGGAATTCCAAAAAAAGTTTTTGACCACCACGGGCTGCTCTGCCTGCTCCCTTCCATGCCCCCAGTCTCGACTGCCACATCCAACCTGCCGGCCCGACCTCACACCATGCCCACAAACCACCTTTCCGGAGAAGTCACTGGCTGGATTCAGCGTCTGCGCCACGGTGACGAGTCCGCCGTCCAGCATCTCTGGAACGGCTACTTTCAGCGCATGGTTCAGGCAGCCCGTCAGCGACTTCAGGGCGCTGCAAAAGCTGCTGCTGACGAAGAGGACGTTGCGCTCAGTGCCTTCGACAGCTTCTGCAGGGGAGTTCAGGTCGGTCGTTTTCCTCAACTGCTGGATTCGCACAGTCTCTGGCCACTCCTGCTCGTGATCACGGCCAACAAATCAGTGGACCTGATCCGCCAGAATAACCGCCAGCGCCGCGGAGGTGGCCTGCAACGACTCTCCGGAGACGCGCTCGCAGAGACTCTCAGCGGACTCATCTCACGCGAACCCAGCCCGGAGTTCACCACGGAACTCACAGAACAGCTCAGCCAACTCCTGCAGAATCTCGATGCCGCCGACGATCCGCTCCTGCGAAAAATCGCCCTGCTCAAACTGGAAGGACTGAGCAATGATGAAATCGCCACGCGAATTGGATGTGTGCGGCGAAGTGTGGAGCGAAAGCTGCTGGTGATCTCACGCCTGTGGGAGCAGTCAGAAGGGGAATCAGGATGACCGATACGTCTCAGGAATTCAGCAAACTGCCCTCCGCGATAATGCTGCAGATCGATCGACTCTGCAGCCGACTCGAATCTTCCTGGCAGACCGGCACAGGCCTGAAATCAGAAGACCTGCTCCACGAACTGCAGAATCTCACCGCTGCTCAGCAACAGGCGGCTCTGCAGGAACTGCTCCCGCTGGAACTCGATTATCGTCGCCGTCGAGGTCAGCCGGCAGGCTTCCCGGAGCTGGCGGAAAGGTTTCCCTCAAGCGATCCTGTGTGGCTCCAGCAAGTCCTCGGGTGGGCCGAGCCCGATACGATCCTCGGCAGCGGCGACAGTGACAGCGGTGGATTTGCTCTGGCCACAGGCGGCGACAAAGATTCCGTCATACCAGCGGCAATTCCAGAACAGCTCGGCGACTATCGACTGCTCGGTATCCTAGGTCAGGGCGGCATGGGAACAGTGTACCGGGCCGTACACGAACGCATGGGACGTGCCGTGGCGGTGAAGGTTCTGCGGGCGGAAATTCGGAGCAACGCAGCGCTGCTGCAGCGGTTTGAACGGGAAGTCCGCACCGCTGCTCGGCTCATTCACCCAAACATCGTCACCGCACTCGATGCCCGCATCCATGACGGACTTCCGTTTCTCGTAACTGAACTGGTTGATGGCGAGGATCTTGAAACGCACGTTCGACGCAACGGTCCGCTCACTGTCACGGCAGCTCTCGACGCAATCGCTCAGGCCGCCAACGGACTTGCCTATGCGCACGAACAGGGCGTCGTGCATCGCGACATCAAACCCGCAAATCTGCTCCGCGATCGGCGTGGACTCGTTCGCATTCTCGATATGGGACTCGCACGACTTGATGACGTACAGAGCCGCAGCAGCACAGAAACAGAACAGCCGGAACCCGCTGGGCTGACAGACAGCGGCCTCATCATGGGAACAGCTGCCTACATGGCTCCTGAACAGGCCCGCGATACCCGCAAAGCAGATGCCCGCTCCGATCTGTACAGTCTCGGCTGCACACTGCACTTCCTGCTGACCGGCCGACCACCCTACTCCGCCAGCTCCGCCATCGACATGATCGTTGCCCATCTCCAGAGTCCACTGCCACGGCTGCAGGATGGCTCTTCAAGGACCATTATTCCAGCCTCAGTGCAGGAACTGTTCGAACTGCTCGCTGCAAAAAATCCCGAAGATCGAATGCAAACAGCCGCCACGGCAGCGGAACAAACGAACAGGCTTCAAAAGGCGTTGACACAGGGCCTCGAGCCGTCACTCCCGAAAGCAACCGAAAACAGCCTGCCGCCCCAGACTTCACAGCAGACGATGCCCGTTCTCAGCCAGCCACCGACGGTCCACTCGCAACGCAGACAACTGCTCACCGCAGTCGGCATGGTACTCCTGATGATGCTCCTCGTGATCAGTGTCCTCGCGATGTACTCTTCTCGAAGCGGTACCGAAGTTGGCCTGCCGGCAGGACCAACCACGGTCGCAACTCCCGAACCACCGGCTCAAACTGCGATGCAATCAGCAGACAAGAATCTTCCCCGCAGCGATTTGCCGGCCATCACATTCGACGGTGTCGCCGGCTATCTGCAGCTCCCCACCATCACCCCGGAAGCAGGCACAACCTATACTCTCGAAGCAATCATACAACCACGGCGGTTTCAAACCTCCAACGTGATCTCATGGCTCGGACCTGACTGGATGGCCTTATTCATCAGCGATTCCGGACATCCCGGTACAGCAAGGCTTGTTGCTGACCGGTCCGTTGTGCTCACAGCCCCGGCCGCCATCCAGCTGAATCGCTGGACCCACCTCGCCGCCGTGTTTGACTCCCAGACAAACAAACTGTTTATTGATGGTCGTGAAGAAATTCACTCACCCATTACTTTCAGCCTCGCCAGCACCGACGGTGGTCTGTTCGTGGGTGGCGTGGATCCGGCCCGTCTGCCCTCTGGCGAAAATCAGCGATTCTTCAACGGCAGGCTTCGCGGCTTCCGAATCTCACGTGGTGCAAGGTATTCCAGTCCGTTTTCGCCGCCCGATGTCCTGACAAGAGACCCTCAGACCATCGCTGTCATGCAGCCCAATACTGCCGGTGACGGACTTGTCCTTGTGAACGGCGATGGAAAAGAACTGGATCTTGTTTTGTCAGATCAGGGAGTCCTGCGAACTCCTTGACAACGGCAGCCTGACATGAAGTACTTCCACCTTGCCCTGCTTAATAGGTTTCGTCATCCTCACGCACCCGCAACACCCCCGCCGATCCGCTCGATGTATATATTAACTCCCGCTCACAGGCGACGCGATGACCAGAAAACATCCACAATCACCGAAAGCATCCAGCGGTCCATGTATCCGATTGCAATCGGCAGAAAAAGATCATAAATCCCAGCGACAACAACTCAGCTCACTGCAGCCAGATCGAACGCCTAAAACTGACCACTGACCACTGACCACTGACCACTGACCACTGACCACAACGGAAACACCTCATGCAACGTCGAGACATTCTGCGGGGATTTGCAGCTGGGATGTGTGGAGCGACACAAGTCGCATTTGCGGAAACATCCAAAGCTCAGCCTGCCCAGTTTCGGGTCGCGCTGATTGGGCATACGGGGCGCGGCCATTACGGCCATGGTCTGGATGTGATGTGGCAGAAGCTGGAGGGAGTGGAGCTGGTGGCGGTGGCGGACGCTGACGCAGGCGGGCTGCAGGCGGCCACAAAACTGCTGGGGATCAAAACCGGATTTGCGGATTATCGCCGAATGCTCACGGAGCAGCGACCGGAGATTGTGGCCATCGCTCCGCGGCACGTGGATCAGCACCACGAGATGCTGCTGGCGGCGATTACCGCGGGAGCACGAGGGATTTTCATCGAGAAGCCGTTTGTACGCACACCTCAGGAAGCTGACGAAGTGCTGTCCGCTGCCGCTCGTGCCGGAGTACAGATCGCGGTGGCTCATCGCAATCGTTGTCATCCGGTACTGCCCGTAATTCGCCAGCTGCTGGAAGATGGTTTGATCGGACGAGTGCTGGAGTTGCGTGGCCGTGGCAAAGAGGATCCGCGGGGTGGCAGTCTGGACCTGTGGGTACTGGGTTCGCATGTGATGAATCTGGCAGCGTACTTCGGTGGTGCACCGCGAGCCTGTTCGGCGGGCGTTTACGTTGGCGGAGAACCGGCAGCAGGGCAACATATTCAGGACGGCGCTGAAGGGCTTGGCCTGATGGCCGGCGATGAAGTTCATGCGAGGTTTGAGCTGTCTTCGGGAGTCCCGTTCTTCTTCGATTCAATGAAGAATGCTCGGCTGCAGAAGGAAGCGTCTGACCGACCTGCATCCTTTGGACTGCAGATCATCGGCACAAAAGGCATCGTGGATCTGCGGGCGGATCAGCATCCCTTTGCAGGAGTGCGGCTGGGGAGTCCACTGGATCCCGACCCGCAGCCGGGAGCGTGGCAGGTGATCTCCACTGCTGGCGTGGGGCAACCGGAACCGCTGGCGAACCTCGCTGGCGACCTGTCCGGCCAGCTCACCGGTGGAAGAGATCTGCTTCAGGCCGTCACGGAGGGACGCCCACCGCTTTGTGACGGTGTTCAGGGACTGCAGACCGTGGAAATGATCTGCAGCGTCTTCGAGTCGCACCGGCTGGGTGGACAGCGGGTGACTTTTCCACTGAAAAACCGCGGCAATCCGTGGTCGCTGATGTCGCGGAAGACTCGTTGAGCAAGAACGGGCTTATTTTATTGTTGACCCTTCGCGAGCTGTTTCGGTGCTGTCGAAATCTTCCGAACGCTGAGCGGGTGCGGGGTTCGTCCACAGCGGTTGACCCGGCTGTTCAAGCAGCAGGATGTCCATCGTCGTGGTGGTCTTTGCTGCGGGCGTCCGGCTGACCGAACGCACGAGTCCACCGGGAACGTCGTCTGACGACCATGATTTGGTTTCTGTGATACCCGCTTCAACGCGAACATCAGCAATAAACCACCGGGTTTTGAAGGTACGGCTGGCGAGTGTCACCGATTCGATGCCGTCGGCTTTTCTTCCAGCCGGTTTCCCAAATTGCGCAGGCGAAACACCCGGTGGAAGGCGGAACAGACGTCGGGCTGTTTGTGACTGCGTGGTTGCGGCTTCGTCCTTCTGATTTTCCAGTCGGGAACGGATTTCAACTGTGAGCTGTTCACTGGATTTTTCCTGCAATCGATATTCGATGATTCTGCGTTCTTCAAAAGCGCCAGCTCGAGTGATTTGCAGGTACTGCACACGGGTGCCTGCCGGAAAGTTTTTCCAGCGCGAGTAAACGGGATTTTCAACCTGCCCTGATTCATCCAATGGTGTTGTGGGTAAGGCGTTGAAGAGCAGGGTGATCGCGAGCAGCAGCGATGTCATCTGTGGAAGTTCCTGAGTGATACGAGTGAGAGTTGGTATCGAAGCGCCAGCATGAATGCTGCTCACGAATGCTGAAGTTTCGATGAACACACCGCTCTCTGCATCGAGAAAGCAAACGCAAAATTCATTCTTCCACGGACAAAACGGCCATCTGATGAAAAACCTGTCAAGGTAGTCTGCCCGAGCGGAGTGATAGAGCGAGGTGGGGCCAAAATAGGTGCCCGAAGAGTATTCCGTTGAATACTCAGTTCATTCAGTTTCAGAGGAGTGCACAATGAAGATTCACGTGGGCGACGAGCGGCGAATCGTTGTTCGCAGGGGATTCACACTGATTGAGTTGCTTGTGGTCATTGCCATCATTGCGATCCTCGTGGCCCTGCTGCTCCCTGCAGTCCAGCAGGCGCGGGAAGCCGCGCGCAGAACTCAATGCAAGAACAACCTGAAACAACTGGGACTGGCGGCACACAACTTTGAAGGTACGTACGGGCATCTGCCGCAGGGACCGCACGATGGCCATCCGCAGGCGATTAATACAGACGGCAGTCCGAATCCCGCAGGGTACAACTACACCGAGGTACCTCCGGCCTACGGGGCAACAACATGCTGCCGTGCAGCTACGAAGGACGGCTGGAATCATTTCTACAGAATGCTGCCTTACCTCGAACAGGACAACGCCTTTCGGCTGGGCCGCGACGATCCCCCGTTCTGGCCGAACGTGACGAACAACGGGAATGAAGATGCTGTGGCCCAGGTGGTGGTTCCTGCATTCTACTGCCCGACTCGCCGCGATATGGCGCGGTATGGGTCAGCGGGGTTCTCCAGAAATGACTACGCTGGCTGTGCCGGATTCTTTCAGGGCGAGCCAATTGAAGGCACCGGAGTGGTGCCACCTGCCCCACTGGGGCTGGGGCCAATCGGAGACGAACGCGCCAACGTCAACCAGGGTGACGAGAGCGGTCGTCGCGGAGCGATTGTCTGGTCTGGTCGTGGTGCCAAACGAAAGTTTCGTGATATCACAGATGGCTTGTCCAACAGCATCATCTTCGCTGAAAAGGCGCTCCCCCGAAGCCGTTTCGGTGCAGACGGCGGCGACAACGAACGCTGGCAGAACAGTGGCTGGGACGAAGACTGCATCCGCTGGCACTTCGCACCAGAGTCTGACTTCACGACAGCGCCATTTCGTCCGCCCACAACGAACCGGACGGCCTGGCGACGATTCTTTGGCAGTTCACACGTGGGTGGACTCCAGGCCACCAATTGTGACGGCTCCGTCAAGTTTTTCAGTTTCAACATCGACGCCAACGTCTGGCGCAAACTCTGCGTGATCGATGATGGCGAAGTGATTGGCGAATTCTGAGATTTTGCCAACAACTCCGGCAGGCTGCCACGCTCCTGCTCTGATTTCCACCGGGGCCCCGAAGTCTACGATTTCGAGGCCCCGGTGCTTCTCACAAATTTGCATCAATTATCTCAACGGAGATTTCGGAATGTCCGCTTCACTACAACGACTATGGTTTGTACTGATCGCAGCTGTGCTGATCACTGCCGCCGGCTGCGGATCTGACCCCAATGCCAATACCACTGAACTCACTCCCGAAGTTCAGGAGAAGATCAAGACCGAGGATGCTGCAGTGGATGCAGAGGAAGGTGGTAAGGGTGCTGTGCGGTGAGCAGGAAAATTGTATTTTTTTCTGAAAAACTCTCGCAGGTCGGGATTGGAGTTGTGTCCTGCGTTGCTGCTGGCTGCAACACCCGAATTTCATCATTTGCCGATCTGTTTGAGATTTGCCGGGGATTCGATTTGATTCCGCGTCAGCAGCCGGGTAATAAGAGAGCAGGGTTCCGTTCGTACATCGTTTCGTCTCCCCGCTCTCCGGGTTCCCATGGCTGCCAACGAAATTCGCTCCGTCACCGCTCGCGGTATTCCACTCCTGCTGGACGACATTGACACTGACCGGATCATTCCGGCCCGTTACCTTCGCTGCGTGACGTTCGAGGGTCTGGGAGAGTACGCGTTCGAAGACGACCGTCGCCAGGACCCCGGCCACCCGTTCGATCAGCCTCAGTACAAAGGTGCGGGTGTGCTTCTGGCTGGTCGCAACTTCGGCTGCGGCTCATCCCGCGAGCACGCCCCGCAATCGCTCATGCGCTGGGGTATCCGTGCTATTGTCGCTGAATCCTACGCCGAAATCTTCTTCGGAAACTGCAACTCTCTTGGCATCCCCGCCGTCCGCGCCAGCCGCGAAGATCTGCAGAAACTCGTCGCTGTCGTCGAAAAAACGCCCGATATTCCCGTCACGGTTGACCTGACAACCCTCAAAGTCACAGCCGGCGATGTCTCCGTCTCTGTCACCCTCCCTGACAGCGCCCGCGATGCCCTTGTCACCGGCCAGTGGGACTATCTCGGCCGACTGCTCAGCGCTGCCGACCAGGTCACTGCTCACGCTGCCAGCATCCCCTATCTGACCGGCTTTTCCACTCAGGCCCCGTAGATGGTTCAGGAACATCCGGCGCGAATGGGGCATCCGGGACCAGCCGTCACTCGTCCCAGTACTCCGCCCATCTTTCAAACCACGGCCTTTGATGTGCCGGATCTTGACGTCCTCCAGCAACTCTATGCAGGGACAGCTGCAGGTGACATCTACACACGGGACAGCAATCCCAACCACTCCGCACTCGCGGCCGCAATCGCTCAGCTTGAAGACACCGAAGCGGGTGCCGTATTTGCTTCCGGCATGGGTGCCGCCGCCAGTATCTTCCTCGCCCTGACCGCGGCCGGCGATCATGTCATTCTCGCACGATCCCTCTACGGCAAGACGCTCCAGCTGGCCTCTCGTATGCAGCAGCTGGGAGTTCAGGTGTCGTATTTCGATGTCAGTCAGCCGCAACAGCTGCCAGCATTGATTCAGCCACAAACTCGCTTCGTGCTCGTGGAAACCATCTCCAACCCACTCCTCGATGTCGCCGATATTCCCGAGATTGTCCGCTGCTGCGGTTCTCTGCCCGTTGTCGTGGACTCCACCTTCACCACTCCACAGCTGATCCGTCCCTGCAGCCTGGGCGCATCCATCGTCTATCACAGCGCCTCAAAGTATCTCAATGGCCACGGCGATGTAATGCTCGGCGTCGCCGCCGGCTCTCAACAGCTCATGCGAAGGCTGCAGGAAACCGCTTCCGTCTTTGGCCAGAATCCCAACCCCTTTGAATCGTGGCTCACCCTTCGTGGCCTCCGCACGCTGCCGCTTCGTCTCCAGCAGATCTGCGGCACCACTCGAAAACTCGCCGAGGCGCTCGCCAACCATCCCGGTACCCGCCGTGTGCATTTTCCACTGCTTCCCGGACACCCCTCGTGGTCGATCGCACAACATCTCTATCCGCAGGGCACCGGCGGTATCATCTCCATCGAGCTGCAGGGCACTGGATTCGAAGCGGTGAACAGCTTCATGCATCGCGCTTCCGGCATCCCCTTCTCACCAACTCTGGCAGACGCTCGCACAACCCTGTCACACCCCGCGACCACATCACACCGCTTCCTGTCCCCGGCAGACCGCTCTGCCGCCGGCATCGCTGACGAGCTGGTCCGGATCTCCGTGGGACTCGAACCTTTTCAGATGCTGTGGAAGGAATTCGACGCGGCCCTGACACCCGGCACTTGATAGTCTTCAGAGGCACGCACTGGAATCGCTGATGAGCGTTCAGATAAAAGAAGGGTCGCCTTGAAGAGCGATCACAGATTAAGGCGGGAAGAACAAAGCGAGCTGAGCAGTTTTCGGTTTGCGTCGGTGGGGTTCTGAACCGTAAGATTTGTCGGACGTGCTGGTTGCGGATTTTTCGGAGTTTTCAGATGAGGCAGGTAGCGGCTGGATTGGTGCTGATGACCTGGGCATTCTGGCTCGGGCCATTCTGCTGCGCCGATGATCCGCAGTTTGCTTTACAGGTGTTCCCCATCCTGAAGCGACGATGTATTGAATGTCACGGCGCGGGATTACAAGAGTCGGGGCTGAGACTTGATGATGGCAAATCGTTGCGGACGACAAAAGTGGTCACTGGCGGACAGCCTCAGCACAGCGAACTTTGGCGACGAGTGACTCTCAGCGACGAATCGGCTGAACGAATGCCGCCGACAGGTGACCGGTTGTCGGCCTCAGAACTGGCTGTCTTGCGAAGCTGGATTGAGCAGGGAGCGGTGGTGCCTGCAGATTTTCAGCCCCCGCCGCACTGGGCGTGGCAGTTGCCACAGCGTCCACAGCTTCCGGGTGCAGCCACAGGGGCTGCTGCCGTTGACTGGTTGATACAGCAGCGGCTTGTCACGGCCGGACTTGAACCCTCCCCGGCAGCACCGCCCGCGGTGTTGCTCCGACGACTGTCGCTCGATCTTGTCGGGCTGCCCCCTGATCCGATTCTGGTAGACGCCTTCGAGCAGGAGCCTTCTGAAGAGCACTACGTACAGCTGGTGGAGCAGTTTCTGGCCAGTCCCCAGTTCGGCGAACGCTGGGCTCGGCACTGGCTGGATCTTGCCCGTTACGCAGACTCGCACGGCTTTCAGCGGGACGACCTGCGTGAGGTGTGGGCGTGGCGCGACTGGGTGATTCGATCGCTCAATGCGGACATGCCGTTTGACCAGTTTTCGATTGAACAGCTGGCTGGCGATTTGCTTCCGAACGCGACGGAATCACAGCGGATTGCCACTGGCTTTCATCGCTGCACCCCGGTCAACGTCGAAGCCGGCTCGCTCCCGGAAGAGACTCGCGCCGAGCAGTTAATTGATCGCGTGAACACCACTGCCGCTGTCTGGCTCGGAACCACCCTCGAATGTGCTCAATGCCACGACCATAAATACGACCCCTTCACCCAGGCTGACTACTATCGTCTGCTCGCGTTCTTCAACCAGACGGCCATCGAAGCGGATCGAAAGAATCCGCAGCAGCCATCATCGATCGCATTTATCGGCCCCGAGCTGCAGCTCAGCAATCCCGAGCGGGACTCGCGTCGCCGTGACGTAACTGAGCGACTGGCAGCGTTGCGGGCAAGCCGCAAGAGTCCCGCAGCGCCAGTCGCTGTGCCGGAAACAGTTATGGCCCTGAGCGACTTTCAGTCCGAAGGCAGCACTGATGAATGGCGGCTTCTTGAGGATGGTTCGCTGCTGATCACCGGCGCGGATCCGCCGGCAACGGACACCTATTCCATGTTGGTCCGCGAAATTCCACGCGACATTCACGCGATTCGACTGGACGCGCTGACACATGATGATCTTCCCGGACGTGGCCCCGGCAGGGGTTCAGCAGACCGGCCGAATTTTGTACTGCACGAGCTGACAGCGGAGCTGGAGAGCGCGGATGGTGACCGGCAAAAACTGGAATTCAGCACGGCCTGGTCCGATTTTGCTCAACAAAACTGGGCCGCTGCGGGTGCTGTGGATGGTCAGCCAAAAACCGGCTGGGCGATTGCACCTCAGTTTGGACGCGACCACTTTCTCGTTGCGGTCCTTCGGGAACCACTGCAGGCGGAAGAAGGGACCGTTCTGCGAGTGCGCCTGCAGCAGCAATTCGGCAACGCAAGAACTCTGGGACGTTTTCGATTAACGGCCATCTGTGGTGGTCTGCCGAAGCGCACGAATGATGCAGCAGACGACTCCGCAAGGCAGACACAGCAGAATCTGGCAGCACTGGAACGCCAGCTTGCAAGTCTGCAGCCGGAGACCAGTCTGGTGATGATCGAGCAGTCAGAGCAACGCGAGAATTACATCTACGAGCAGGGTGACTACCGTCGCAAGGGGACTGCGGTGGAACCGGGCATCCCGGAATTTCTTGCCACGTCCCATTCTGCATTGAGTCCTCCCGGTGTGCAGCCATCACGTCTGGAACTCGCGCGGTGGCTGGTTTCACGAGACAACCCGCTGGCCGCTCGCGCGGCCGTGAATCGATGGTGGTCCGAGCTGTTCGGCGAGGGGCTGGTATCGACGCCGGAGGATTTGGGGGTGAAAGGCGATCCGCCCAGTCACCCGGAACTGCTCGACTGGCTGGCAGTGGAACTGATGGACAACGGCTGGTCGATGAAGCACGTGCTCCGACAGATTGTGCTCTCACGCACCTATCGACAGTCATCGGTGCAGACATCTTCGGGGAGACTGGTGGATGAGCGAAACCGGCTGATGTGGCGTGGCCCTGCGTTTCGGATGGATGCAGAGATGATTCGGGACAATCTGCTGTCAGTGAGCGGACTGTTGAGTTTAAGGCAGTTCGGCCCGCCGATCAGGCCACCGCAGCCCGAGGGTTTGTGGGCCAAGGTCGGGGGGACTCAGTACGAGTATCGTCCGAGTGAAGGCGAGGATTTGTGGCGGCGGGGAATTTACGTGGTGCTGAAGCGGAGTGCGATGAATCCGTCACTCATGACCTTTGACGGCCCGGCACGGCTCAACTGTACCGTCCGTCGCTCCCGCACCAACACCCCGCAGCAGGCCCTCACACTGCTCAACGATCCCGTGAGCGTTTCTGCAGCGCGATCGCTGGCGGCACGCGTGCTGCAAGAGCTGCCGATGGGTACCGATGAAACGCGCCTCGAGCGAGCGTTTCGGTTGTGTGTCGCGCGACGCCCGCGAGCGGAAGAATTGTCAGTGCTGGCAGGACTCCTTGCGGCCCAGCGAGCGGCCTTCGAGCTGCGATCGGCGGACGCTGCATTGATCGCAGATCGAATGCCCGCCGGACCCGGTGCAGTGACCGCAACGGCGGCTGAAAAGGCGGCCTGGAGCAGTGTTGCAGCAACACTGCTCAATCTGCATGAAACAGTGACGAAGAACTGACGGCTATTGAACGGGAGCGGAGCAGTGACAGAGGCAACGAGCTCGACTGAAATCAGGCGGCGACAATTCGCCGGCACAGCCCTGAGCGGTCTGTCGGTACTCGCCAGCGCAGCACTCACGGAATTAAGCGGCACGGCGAACGCTGCCAGTCTCGCTGCCGACAGCCTGCCACAGCTGCTGCCGCGCGCGAAGCATGTGATCTATCTGCACATGATCGGAGCCCCTTCCCAACTCGATCTCTTTGATGAAAAGCCGGAACTCCGGCGGCGACATAATCAGCCATGTCCGGAAAGTGTCACGCGCGGCAGGAATTTTGCGTTCATCGGCAAAACATCCGCGCTCGCGGGATCACCGTGGCGATTTCAGCGGCACGGAGCATCAGGACAAGTGTTTTCTGAACTGCTGCCGGAACTCGCGCGGCAGGCCGATGAACTGGCCGTCATCCGATCACTCCACACCGACGAAATCAATCACGCCCCGGCCCAGATGATGCTGCACTCCGGCTTCGGACGAGGCGGCCGGCCAGCTCTCGGCGCCTGGGTCACCTACGGACTCTCCGCAGAGACTCGCAGCTTACCCGCCTACGTGGTGCTCCTCAGCGGGCCGCCGGGAGGTGCCGGAACAAGTCTCTGGTCTGCCGGTTTTCTGCCGGGTGTGTACCAGGGCATTCCGTTTCGTTCGCAGGGTGACCCGGTTTTGTTTCTGACCAGCCCCGAAGGATACCGGCCCGAAGATCGTCGCCGCGAGCTGAATGCCACGGCGACGCTCAACGGACTGCAGCAGGAAGTGAGTGGCGACCCGGAGGCTGCCACCCGAACTGCTCAGTATGAACTGGCGTATCGAATGCAGGCAGCAGTCCCCGAACTGATGTCCATCGCCGGGGAAACACAGTCAACACTGAAAATGTACGGAGCAGTCCCGGGCAAGGCTTCGTTCGCAAACAACTGCCTGCTGGCACGGCGGCTGGTAGAACGCGGCGTGCGAATGGTGGAACTGTACGATGCCGACTGGGATCATCACTCCGGCCTGCAATCAGCTCTGCCCAAAAAATGCCGCGATGTCGATCGCGGCATGGCGGCCCTGTTGAGCGACCTGAGGCAACGCGGAATGCTCGATGAAACACTGGTCGTCTGGGGTTCGGAATTCGGCAGAACTCCGCTGCGTCAGGGCACTGCTGCAGCCGGCGACGCTGTTCCCGGGCGAGATCATCATCGCGATGCCTTTACGGTCTGGATGGCCGGAGGTGGCATTCGCGGTGGCGTTTCGTGGGGAAGCACGGATGAGTTCGGAATGGATGTGGTCGATCAGCCAGTGCATGTGCATGATTTCAATGCCACGATTCTGCATCAGCTGGGGCTGGATCATCGGCGTCTGACATGGCGCTTTCAGGGCAGAGACTTTCGGCTTACCGACGTTCACGGTGAAGTCGTCCAGGGAATCCTCGGGTAATTCGCCTCGCAATCATGCTGCGATTTCTGATTTCGCTCTCATGAGAGAGATGCGCCGCACCGGCGCAGGAAACAGGTATTCGCAGCCACAGAGCGTCTGGGCCGCAGGGAACTGCCCAGTGCGATTGTTATTAGATCCTGCAGATCCTGCGCTGTGGACGGCGAGCCATTTCCTGCTGCCTCCGCGCCGGTGATGTCCGCACCGCACGCCCCCGGTTCGTTCCTGCTGCGTCACTGGCAACGCGAGCCTGCACCTCTGCAGTCGCTGCAGGTGCCATGCACCTCGAGGCGGTAACGAGCCCAGTTTTCCGGCCACTGCCCCACCTCATTTTCCCGGTGTCTGCGACTGCGGGGACTGTCCCCGCCAACGGCGCAATCGTTGCGGTTTCTGGGGACTCTTCGGATTGTGACGATTCTACCGTCCAGCCAGCGGCCACCGGTGCACGCCCGCCGCTGTGCCCGCGGGGACTGTCCCCGGTGTTGCACCAAATGATGCGGATACCAATGAAATCTCTGGGATTTTCGCTGCAGGTGCCATGCACCTCGACGCGGTAACGAGCCCAGTTTTCCGGCCACTGCCCCACCTCATTTTCCCGGTGTCTGCGACTGCGGGGACTGTCCCCGCCAACGGCGCAGTCGTTGCGGTTTCTGGGGACTCTTCGGATTGTGACGATTCTACCGTCCAGCCAGCGGCCGCCAGTGCACGCCCGCCGCCGTGGCCGCGGGGACTGTCCCCGGTGCCGTACCAGACGATGCGGATACCAGTAAAATCTCTGAGATTTTCGCTGCAGGTGCCACGCACTTTGAGGTCGTGCGTACCGTAACCGGGGATTGACATCCCCCGCACGCCTTGTCACGGTGAAGCGGATCCAAAGAACAAAATCAGGTGTCCTTAACTCTGTTTCGCCATGCCAGGGACAGGCCCCCGGAATTTGCATCAACCATCAGCGGCATTTGTTCTCATTCAATCACTGATGCTGAACCTGACTTCCGGGAGGAAAACTTTCCGGAGGTCTGTATTGGTAAGTCGTGTCAGAGATCGACGGTCGAATCTGTCGCAACGATAATCCACGCCGATTTTTCCAATTACCGACTTTGGTGATTCGCTCCTTTCAGGGTGAATTCGCTCGGATTTTCCGCCCGCAGGTCGAGAGAATGGGAGAGTTGGTCAGCGGTCTGCTGTTTCGCCGGTGGTTCCTTCAGTCTTTCGCGACGGACGTGCGACAGACAGCACAATCACCACTGACCACTGAAAACCGAAAACCGCTTTACTTCCCTGGTTTTCCAAATGCGCTGCCTCAATTCGTATCTTCCATTTGATTCCTTCCGTCTGCGTGTCGGCCGTTTTTTTCGTGACCGGCTGGTGGTGGCCGTTTGGCTGCTGGTTGAAGTCGTCGTCAGCAGCGCGGCTGGCTTTGCGAGGGCGGATGGTGAAGAAGCCTTCGAGAAAGCAATTCGACCACTGCTTCTGGAGCGATGTATTGAGTGTCACGGACCGACGAAGCAGGAGCACGGTGTGCGTCTGGATCGTCGCCGGGATGTGTTCGAGGGCAAGGCGGGTGATCAGCCGCTGATTGTCCCTGGCGATCCTGTCCGCAGCCGTATTTTTCAGGTGCTGCAGCACGCGGAAGATGACATCGCGATGCCGCCGTCAGGGCGACTTCCCGAAGAACAGCGTCAGGCGGTTCACGACTGGATTCAGGCTGGCGCACCGTGGCCCGACACTGCGGATCTGGAGGGCGAAGCGAAGCGGCGTCTGGAACGCTGGCGACAGCACTGGGCCTTTCAGCCGCTGGCTGAGCCCGACCTGTCTGCGCATGATCCGGCAACGAGCGTGGTTGATTTTCTGATTGATCAGAAACTGCGGGCGGAGGGGCTGCAGCGTTCCCCTGAAGCTTCACCGCAGGTGCTGGTGCGGCGTCTGGCGATCGCCGTCACAGGCTTACCTCCGGAGCGTGAGGACGTGCAGCAGGGTGAGGCCGCGGCCGCGGCAGGCAGCTGGGAGGCATGGTACGCAGCGTACGTGGATCGCCTGCTTTCTTCGCCACACTACGGCGAACGCTGGGGCCGCTACTGGCTGGACCTCGCCCGCTACGCCGATACTCGCGGCTACGTCTTCATGGAAGACCGCGACTACAAAGACGCATGGCGTTACCGTGAATGGGTCATTCGGTCGCTGAATTCTGACATGGGATGGGATGAATTTGTTCGGCGACAGCTGGCGGCCGATCGGCTTCCAGGAGCAGAAAACCCGGAGCAGCTTGCGGCCATGGGCTTTCTGACTCTGGGCCGCCGGTTTCTGAACAACCCGCACGACATCATCGATGACCGCATCGACCTGGTTACTCGCGGTCTTCTGGGATTAACAGTTGCCTGTGCCCGGTGTCACGACCATAAATACGATCCGATTCCAGCAGCCGATTACTACTCGCTCTACGGCGTGTTTGCATCCTCGGACGAACCCAAAAACGAACCATCCACACTGCGACTGGTGGACAGACCTCAGCCGGTGGAGCCGGTCATTTTCGTTCGCGGCAATCCGGCAAATCGGGGAGCCGCGGTGCCGCGTCGATTTCTTTCCGCTCTGGCTGGCGACAATGCTGCGGCTTTCAGGGATGGCAGCGGTCGTCTGGAACTTGCGGCAGCCATCACGGATCCCCGAAATCCGCTCACAGCCCGTGTAGCCGTCAACCGCATCTGGATGCAGCTCTGGGGCCGCGGGCTGGTGGAAACGCCTAGTGACTTTGGAGTTCGCACGGAGCCACCGACGCACCCGGAACTGCTGGATTGGCTGGCACGCGACTGGATCGAACACGGCTGGTCGCAAAAGCGGCTGATCCGCAGCATCGTGCTGTCGCAGTCATGGCGTCAGCGATCGGATCGACGGCCTGATGCCGAAGTGAAGGACCCTGAGAACCGTCTGTATGCCCGCATGAATCGTCTGCGTCTGGATTTTGAATCCCAGCGGGATGCAGCCCTGTGTGCAGCTGGCCGGCTGGACCGAACGATTGGCGGTCCATCGGCTGATTTGGCTGCTGATCCGAATGTCCTGCGGCGGGCCATTTACGCAAAGATTGATCGGCAGAATCTGCCGGGGTTGTTCCGCACGTTTGATTTTGCCAGTCCCGACACTCATGCACCACGTCGCTATCAGACCACAGTACCTCAGCAGGGACTGTATTATTTGAACAATGCATTTGTGATGAATCGGGCCGGTGAGATTGCCGCTGCTTATGCCGGTCCTGCCCCGGAGAACGCCGCGAAGGTCACCCCGGAATCACGAATTGAACGCCTGTTCCAGCTTGTGCTGCTGCGGAGGCCAACGGCAGACGAGCAGGCAGCGGCCCTGATCCTTGTGAATCAACTGCAGCAGCTGCAGGGAAGCGGTGAAGCTGAGGGCTGGAACTATGGCTTTGGTGAGCTGGTGGAGTCCGAAAGTGTGGTGCGAAATTTTCAGCCGCTGCGAACTGTACGGGAGGGCCGGCTGCAGTACGGCGAACAGCTGCCGGACCCGCAACTCGGCTATGTGTTTCTCAACAAAACCGGCGGTCACACTGGTCGCAGTCTGGAACATTGTGCCATTCGTCGCTGGCGAACCGAACGAACCTGTCGGGTGCTGGTTCATGGTGTGATCAGTCATGCAAACGAGCAGGGTGACGGGATTCGCATGCGGGTTGTGGCACCGGGCGGTCGAGTGCTTGCGGATGTGTCCGTGCACAACGGAACTCAACCGCTTGCCGTACCGGCCATTGAACTGCAGGCAGGCGACTGGCTGGATTTCGTGGCGGACTGTGCAGGGGGACCGTCGCACGACACGTTTGGCAGCCGGTTTGTGGTCTCTCAGTCGATGGGCACAGGAGCTCCGCGAGTGTGGAAGTCTGATGAAGATTTTCGGGAAGTAGCCGCGCCACGTCAGGACGCGTGGGCGCAGCTGGCACATACTCTGCTCATGACAAACGAATTCTCTTTTGTGGATTAGCTGAAAAGACGGGATTGCTGCGATGAAGAACGAGCAAACAGGTCGGCTGCCATTCGTCGGACAGGGTAATGGCCCGGCAGCGATTGGCCGACGCGGAATGCTGGCACAGTGCGGCATGGGTTTCGGTGCCGTCGCACTTGCGGAAATGCTGCGAACCGAACAGCTGCGAGGTTCCGAGCGGGAACCGTTGAATCCGATGCAGCCGCGTCCGGCACAGTTCCCTTCGAAGGTGAAGCACATCATTCACCTGTTCATGAACGGCGGCCCATCACATGTGGACTCCTTTGATCCAAAACCGGAACTGCAGCGGCGCGGCGGAGAACTCTTGTCCGGCGGGAATCTGAAGACAGAGCGTCCGACCGGAGCGCTGTTTCCATCTCCGTGGCGCTTCCATCGACATGGCCAAAGCGGAATTGAAGTCAGCGATCTCTTCCCGCACACAGCTCAGCACGTTGACGACATGTGCATCATTCGTTCGATGCACGCAAACGTTCCCAATCATGAACCCTCGCTGCTGCTGATGAATTGTGGAGAAGCGAGGCTGGTTCGGCCAAGCATGGGCTCATGGCTGACGTGGGGACTAGGTACCGAAAATCAGAACCTGCCGGGTTTCGTGGCGATGTGTCCCGGCGGCTACCCGATTCAGGAATCGCAGAACTGGCAGTGCGGATTCCTCCCCGGCGTCTTCCAGGGCACCTACGTGGATACTCAGCACACCAGCCTTGAAAAGCTCATCGAAAACGTCCGCAACGATCGAATCACTCCCGCCGAACAGCTGCAGCAGCTGAATCTCCTGCGAATGCTCAATCAACGCCACCAGCAGGAGCGTCCCGGGGACGCTCAGCTGGAAGCCCGCATTCAGTCGATGGAGCTCGCATGGCGAATGCAGTCGGAAGCTGCGGACGCATTCGATGTCAGTCGGGAGCCGAAGCACATTCTGGAGATGTATGGTGACGGCGTTCAGGCCCGACAGATTCTCACGGCTCGCCGTCTGGTGGAACGTGGCGTGCGGTTCGTACAGGTGTGGCACGGTGCCGGCCAGCCATGGGACAACCACGACGACATCGCCGTCAATCACGCGAGGCTCGCAAAACAGTGCGATCAGGCCATCGGCGCCTTGCTGACCGACCTGAAACAGCGCGGTATGCTCGAAGAAACACTCGTGATCTGGGGCGGCGAATTCGGTCGCACACCCACCGTCGAGCTTCCGCAGAAAGGTTCAAACGCCGGCAAGATCAACGGCCGCGACCACAATCACTGGGGCTTTACTATGTGGCTCGCCGGCGGTGGAGCACGCGGCGGCTATGCTCACGGAGCTACCGATGAATTTGGCTTCAAAGCTGTCGAAAAACCCGTGCACGTCCACGACCTCCATGCCACACTCCTGAAGCTCATCGGCTTTGATCACGAACAGTTCACCTATCGCTACGCCGGTCGCGATTTCCGACTCACGGACGTGCACGGCAAGGTGGTGGAGGAACTCATTGGGTGATGCTCCGGATTTGCTGCAAACAACCGCCATGACAGAACTCGAACGATGTGCTCGGATCGCTAACGGTCTGCTGGTGCTGATCAGCAGCCTGCTGATGCTGGAACCATCCCTTGCCGCAATCGGCTTTTGGCTCACAGTGTTCATGGGGCTGTCGCTGGTGTTTTCGGGAGTCACCGGCTTCTGCGGCTGGGTGCGAATCTTCGAACTTTGGAAGTAACCGCGGATATCGGTGTTTCATGGCCGGGATATCGGTTATTTGATTTTTCGCCGCAGAAGTCTTGACACCGTGAGAATGCCGTTATCATACTTTGGTCTGTCACGCGACCTGGTCTTGCTTAATGTTTCCTATGCGCACTCCAATAAATGCAATTATATTGCATCTGCAACTCTTGCAGATTCTTTTGCAGCCTGCACTTGCGCCTCAGCTGCACGCGTGTTTCGATTACTCTCACGCCACTTCAACATCCCACGCGACTGCTCATCATTGCTGCGGAAAAGAAGGTTGTGGCAAATCTGAAAAGCCTTCGACCTCGGACTCCCGTTCACATCACAACTGCGAGAATTGCCCGATCTGTGATGTACTCACGGCACCTCGCGTCCCCGCGGTGATCTGCTGTCTGCAGCTTTTCACGCAGCTGACGCGGCTGGATCCGCCTGCCACTCTGCCGGTGCTCGCTGTGCCGGCCATTCTGCAGCCTCAGCCCCGCGGACCGCCCCGCGCATGTCCGGCAACAAGCCCAGCGCGCTAACGCGGGTTCTCATCGTGGCTCCTCCGTCCGCTCACCGGCCGTGCAAAAACAATCTCGCCCTCGCAGGTATTCAATAACAGCAAGCTGCAACGGATGCTGTTGAGTTCCCAGGCGAATTGACTTGTACAGCCGGAAGAGAGCTGTCCACGGTCGCGTTCATTTTTTCAGAGCGGATACATCTTTTTTCCTGAGAGTCTGCCCGTCGCTGCGGATACGTCCGTCTGAGGCTTCGCAGGCACCGGGACAGCGCCGCGCACACAGCTGATGATTGCGCTTCGCTCAGCCGTCGATTCATCGATTACTCCGATTATCAATCCAGCTTCAAAGGATTCTCCCTTATGTCCCTTGCATCCCGTCGCTTCCTTCGCGGGTTTACTCTGATTGAACTCCTTGTCGTCATCGCGATTATCGCGATTCTGGTTGCGCTGCTTCTGCCTGCAGTCCAGCAGGCACGGGAGGCCGCCCGCAGGACTCAGTGCAAAAACAACCTGAAACAACTGGCTCTCGCCACCCACAATTACCACGACGCGCACAATTCCTTTCCGCTCCAGGCAACCGGATCGCTCTACGGCTACTCTGCCCAGGCCCAGCTCCTGCCGTACCACGAACAATCCGCACTGCATGGTCTCATCGACTTCCGGCAGCCACTGCTTGTGGGGCTGCCGTGGAACCCACAAGTGAATCAGGCTCTGTCAGCCGTCGCCGGAAGGACACTGGCGGTCCTGCTCTGTCCCAGTGAGTCCGGTGATCCGTTCTTTACGGACGGCTTTGGTTACCGCTGGGCCGGCGGCAATTATCTGCTCAACGGCGGCACAGGAACCGGCAACACTTATTGTTCAGTGCAGAGTGACGGGCTGTTCTGGCGTGGATCCAATACGCGTTTTCGCGACGTGACTGACGGCACCAGCAACACGGTGCTGATGGCAGAAGGACTCTTTGGAAACCGCATCACCAGCGCAGCAACGCTGGTGAACCCACAGCGACAGATGAAGCGAGTGAGTCTGGGAGCAGCGTGCAGCGTTACTGGCGAGCAGATGCTGGCGGCGACGGCGTCGGCCTGGGATGGCCGACGGGCTTCCGCGTGGATCTCTGCGACGGGTTACCAGACGCTTGTTCACGGATTTCTGACTCCCAATTCCCGTACACCCGATGTGATCCATCATGGCGATGTGATTTCAGGCCCCCGCAGCCAGCACGTCGGCGGTGCTCAACTGTCGCTTTGCGATGGCAGCGTACGGTTTGTCAGCGAGAACGTGGACGCTGTGGTGTTTCGCAACATCTTTGGTCGCGGTGATGGCCAGGTCACCAGCGACTTTTGAAGGAGTGAGACTCATGAGGCACAGATTATGCGGAATCGTGCTGCTGATGCAGGCTGTCAGCGCAGGATGCGGACTTTCGGGCCATGAAGACGTCGATCCGCTCACGGCGGACAGCATTCAAGCACCCGATTCATGGACATTTTCCGGCACCACGTGGACTCGCGCTTTGACCCCCGCTGACGACGACTGGAAGGTTCTGAAGGTCTTCTTTGAGCAGCATCCTGGCTACGCAGACAGTGCCGATCTGGCCGGCGAACCGCTGGTTTATCGCGCCACTGGTTCCGATCGCCTGTTCATCTGGACTCAAGCGGCAGTGGGCGGGTCGAGGTGGCAGTTGATTCGAAAGCAGGGAGGACGGTTTTTTCAGGACTTTGGTACTGACGTTCCGTGGAGTCGTGACTGATTGACTGTTCTTGCACGACATTCCCCGTCCGGGGAGAATATGAGATCCATTCATCAGCAAGCAGATTTTGGAGACAGGTTATGTTTCAGCATTCACACGTCAGCTCGGCCTGGCGTTATTTCAGCAAACGCATGGCGATCATCGCGGCACTGACAACAGGGCTCTGTTCGGTCGGCCTCAGCCACGCGGTTGCTCAGCAACGCCGAGTGGCTCCGGAGAATTACGGTGAGCGGGTAACGCGTCTGGTCTGGCAGGATCGCGCTGCTGGTTCACTGTGCTGGGGCGAAGTTTTTCGGGGACAGAAGTGGACCATCACAGCAGCACCGCTGCCTGGTTTCCCAAAGCTCACAGCCGGCCAGCAGGATTTCGCACAGATGGATCACCACGAAGGCTGGATTGTGGCGAGTGTTCGGGGACGGAAGGGCGAGAATGGAGAGACTGGCGCGAGCGGCTGGGTGGCAGTTGACAGCGGTGTCCGCGCGGTTCCGCACGGGAATCATTCTGACTGGACCTACCCCCAGCTGCCTTCAGTGAGGACAACCAGCATCTCAGCAGAAGGCGGTAACCCGGCCCATATGTACGTCTATGACGGGCAGTTCTTTATGGCGAACGACGGTGCCAACGGCTTTTCGATTCTCAACCCAGCCGACTTCCGCAAATCCAATGCTCAGCCTGCCGCTGCCCCGTTCACCGGTGGCGGTCGCCATATTACCCTCGCAGCCATCGCCAACAAAGTCTGCTATGCCACCTGGATTGATGCAGAAGGTGATCATGCGGGTCGAGTAGACGTGGTGAATCTGAGGCGACCGGCAGCTGAATCGCTCGCCTACTCCATCCGACTCCCCAGTGGCGTCATTCACGGTGCCACCGTGAATTCCGGCAAAGCGTTCTTCGCTCCCCGCGACGGCATCTGCTGGGTTGCCGCCGACGAGAATGCATCGAGTACTCCCGAGTCCGTCGAGGTCCGCCATTTGCCGCTCGGAACCGACCCGGAAACTCAGCAGCCACTGCGAACCGGTGGCTTCGTGAATCATCGCAACTGGGTGCTGTTCACAACTGGCAAGGGAGAACAGTCCGCACTGTGCCTCATAAACGCCGCAGAAGCTCAGCCTGAGGTTGTCAAGCTGCCAATCACCGTCACTGACGGGCTCGCCCTGACCACTCCCGAAGTCGTCCTCGCGGCCGGCGGCAGGCGGCTGGTGTTCCTGTTTCAGGACCGCACTGAGGGTGGCACAGATGCCAACGCCCCCCCGGAACAGCTCACCGTTATCGAGCTCGATCCGGATCGCAATCGGGACTTTCGGGATGCCCGCGTTCTCCAGTCAATCCCGGTTGGACCCAGCCGCGTTGAGGGACATTCCGGTCACCACGCAATCGCCTGTGACAGCGAAGGTCGCCATGCCGTCATCACCAATCCCGGCGATGGAACAATCTGGGTGCTCACACTTAACGACCTCCAGGTAAAAGGGAAAACCATCGTCGGGGGTAAACCCGGCAGCATCGTCGCCATCGGTGCTCCTTCCCATCACCACTAAAGTCAAGTGAAATCAGGTACGCCGGCGCGGAATCCGCAGAAATTTCGTCTTCGGATTTCCCAGGACAATCGAGAATTCCCCGCTTTCGGCAACGACGGGGATACAGCCACAGCTGGACAACCGAATATAATTGCAACACGATTCCCGCCGGCTCCGTACAGCCGACACGACACGTTTTCAGAAAGTTAGCCCATGCGATCACTCACCTGGCAGCTCTGCCTGCTTGCATGCCTCTCCTTCAGCCTGACTGCCGGCTGCCAGGAAACAGCCCCCGAAAATACTCAGGCCGAGGAAGACCACGCCCACGAACACGCACACGCGGAAACTCTCGCCGAAGCCATCACCGAACTCACCGAACTCCACTCCGATATCGCCGCCGCCTTCAAGGCCGATAAACCCGACGATGCTCATGATGCACTCCACGACATCGGACACGTCCTCGAAGAACTCACACCGCTCGCCAAAAACGAAAAGCTCCCTGAAGACCGTGTCGCTGCCATTGAAACCGCCGTCAAAACTCTCATGGATGGCTACGCCGAACTCGACAAAACGATGCACGGAACCGAAGGCAAAGGCTGGACCGAAGTCTCAACCTCCATCGATGACGCTCTGAAAAGCATCAAAGCTGCCGCTTCCGGCGAAGCTCCTCCCGCCGCCGAACCCGCCCCCGCTGCTGACGAAAAGCCTGCCGACGAAAAGCCTGCTGACGAGAAACCTGCTGACGAGAAACCTGCCGACGAGAAACCTGCCGACGCGGCTCCCGCCGCTGACGCTCCCAAAGCCGAGTAGTCGCGGGGTTGTCTTGTTCCATCAAGGGCCGGTGCCTTCCACGACCCGGCCCACCCTTTCCTGCTCCCCGCACTCAGCTCGCCGGAGACCGCCCCATGAACTCGCAACAGCTGCTCTGCTGCCTGCTCCTGATCTTCGCCTGCATCCCAGGCTGCAGCTCTGAAGACCCTGCCATCACCGCTGCCCGATCCCGTTACGTCGTCACGGCACCTCCTGCAGGCGAGCGGCCGATTCCGGAAGTCCACAAGGGGCTGAATGAATCCGCGCTCCAGCCGGATGCTCAGGTCACCGTGCGAGCCCGAATCAACGCCGGAGACTTTCCACCGTTTGCCGACGGGCAGGCAGCCTTTGTCGTCACTGATGCCACCAATCAGGATGGCGATGAAACGCATAACCCCCACGATTGCCCCTTCTGCAAACGCGACATCGAAGTGCAGATGGCCAGAGTCCAGTTCACCGACGAATCCGGAAAAACACTCAAGCTCGACGCTCGCCAGTTATTTGATCTCAAGGAATTCGATCTGGTGGTGGTTGAGGGCACAGCAAAGTTCGATGAAGACAAATCACTGATCATCAATGCCCGGAAACTCTTCGTCAAACGCTGAAACGCAAACCGGCACCGCTATGCCCAGGCTTCCCGTTACCGTATTCTCAGGATTCCTCGGCGCCGGCAAAACCACGCTGCTCAATCACATCCTCCAGCACCGCGGACAGCTGAAAGCTGCCGTTGTGGTGAACGATATGAGCGAACTCAACGTGGACGCTTTGCAGATCACCCGCGGTCCCGCACAGCTCAGCCGCACCCACGACAAACTCGTCGAACTCTCCAACGGCTGCATCTGCTGCACGCTCCGCGAAGATCTTCTCCGCGAAGTCGCCCAGCTTGCCCGCGAAGGTCGCTTCGACTATCTGATCATTGAATCCACAGGTATCGCCGAACCACTCCCGGTTGCCGAAACCTTCAGCTTCACCGACGACTCCGGCACCAGCCTCTCCGACTCTGCCCGTCTCGATACCCTCGTCACGGTCGTGGATGCTGATGGGTTTCTTCGCGACTTCCGCTCTGAAGATGCACTGCGCGACCGAGGACTCGAAGCGGACGAAAATGACGACCGCGATCTTTCACCTCTGCTCGCTGATCAGGTGGAATTCGCCAATGTGCTGGTGATTAATAAGGTTGACCTCGTCAACTCCGCCCAGCTCAAACAGCTCCGCCAACTCCTGCAACTCCTCAACCCCGACGCCCGGATCCTCGAATGCTCCCGCGGCCAGATCAACCCTCTGGAACTGCTCAACACCGGACTGTTCCAAATGGAATGGGCCGAACGCAGCAGTGAATGGCTGGCAGTTCCCCGGGCAGAAGTGGCGAGTGAAACAGACGAATACGGCATTTCCAGTTTCGTCTACCGGGCGCGGCGGCCGTTTCACCCGCAACGGTTTCATGAATTCTGGACCACCAGTCCGCTCACCAGCAGCCTGCTGCGATCCAAAGGCTGCTTCTGGCTCGCCAGCCGACCGCAGATCTCCGGCATCTGGTCTCAGGCGGGACCAGTCATCAGTGCGGAACCCGGAGGTGTTTGGTGGGCCGATTCCGCACCAGATACGCTGCCGCCGGATCCTGTGGAACGTGCAGAGCTGGAACAGATCTGGGACGCAGAAACTGGCGATCGCCGACAGGAACTGGTGCTGATCGGCTGCCCGCTCGAACAAACAGCTCTCCAGCAAGCGCTCGATGCCTGCCTGATCACGGAAACCGAATTCGCTGCCGGCGCCCCACGCTGGAAAAAACTCCGCGACCCCTGGCCCCCATGGAAACTCGAATGATCACCGTCCTGACTCCTGTCACCCGCACAGCATTCCGTCGCTGGGTCTTGCCTGTGTGCTGCATCCACGTGTTTTTCACTGTTGTGCAGCACCTGTTCTATTGGCAGCGTCTGCCGCAGCGGGTGGCCACCCATTTTGGGCCCGGAGGTGAACCGAACGACTGGATGGGAAGGACATCCGCAGTGCTGGTGCTGGGCGGTTTCCAGATCTTCCTTCCGCTGCTGCTGGTGGGCACTGTGCGGATGCTGCGATGGATCCCCAATGAGTTAATTAATATTCCCCACCGGGAGTACTGGTTGGCGCCTGAGCGTCGTGAGTCATCGCTGGAATGGCTGGGACTTCCGATGGCTGGGATTGCCGGGCTGATGGCTGTCTTGATGGTCGTCCTGAGCCATCTGACGTTTCGAGCCAACTCCGGGGGAGGGAAGCTGGAGGAATTTCCGTTTTTCGTGTGCCTTGCAGTGCATCTGGGCGGAACAGCGCTGCTGGTCATCCGCATTCTGAGGCATTTTGGAAGACTGCCGAAGCAATCTGGAGACAATCTCCCGGCCCACTGAATTCCACTTTCCGATTCTCGCCCCGCTTTCCTCACATTTCTCTACCTCTTCCTCAAACACCCGCTATACTTCAGCAGTCCCGTGAGCAGATCCGCGTGGAAATCAATGCGATTTCCCCATTGCGATTCCGGCTGTCACTGTTGGCCGATCAACGGGCTCCATGAAGCATTCAGATTCGTCGATCGGCATTTCCGTCGGTCAAAACGGCTGCCAGCACCAGGCATTGGAATCTCCGGCAAGTTCAAACGCCGGAAGGTCTCTCGGCATTGAGTTCTGGGAATGTTTCCAACCTTCACCCAGGACTGTTCATGAACTTCAGAGACTTCGGGCTCGCCGATCCGCTCGTGCGCGCCGTGGCTGCTCAGGGCTACTCCGTTCCCACTCCAATCCAGCAACAGGCCATCCCGGTGGTGCTCGCAGGTCGCGACGTCGTCGGGATTGCTCAAACCGGCACGGGAAAAACAGCCGCATTTGCGCTTCCCCTGCTTCATCGCCTGCACATCACTCCTGCAAATCAGGCAACTTCCCCCAAACGCGGTCACTCCCGAGCCCCTCGCGTGCTGGTGCTCGCCAGCACCCGCGAACTGGCTCTGCAGATTCGCGACAGCTTCTCTGACTACGGCGCCTCATCCGGTGTACGCATCGCTGTGATTTACGGTGGTGTCGGTCAGGAACCCCAAACCCGCGCTCTGCAATCCGGCGTTGATATCCTCGTGGCCACCCCAGGCCGACTCCTTGATCTCATGCAACAGGGATACTGCTCGCTCGACAGCATCAAAGTGCTCGTCCTCGACGAAGCCGACCGAATGCTCGATATGGGCTTCTTCCCAGCCATCCGCAGAATCCTGCAGAAAGTCCCCAAAGCCCGACAAACGCTCATGTTTTCCGCAACCATGAAGCCGGAAATCCGCGAACTGGCCGACTCCATGCTCACGGATCCCGTCAGCATCACCATCGAACCCAGACAAAAAACCACGGAACTCGTCACCCAGTCCGTGGCCATCGTCCCCCAGAAACAAAAGATCCGCGCCCTGATTCACCTCATCGATCGGCTGGTGCCATCCCGCTGCATCGTTTTCAGTCGTACGAAACACGGCGCCGATCGCATCGTCCGGCAGCTCACCACCGCCGGACTCACCGCCGCCGCCATCCACGCCAACAAAAGCCAAAACAAACGCCTGCGAATTCTCGAACAATTCCGCAGCAGCGCCCCCCCGGTGCTCGTCGCCACCGACATCGCTGCTCGCGGCATCGACGTCGATGCCGTCTCACACGTCTTCAACTTCGATATGCCCACCGAAGAAGAAACCTACGTGCACCGCATCGGCCGCGCCGGCCGCGCTGGTACTCCCGGCACCGCAGTTTCGCTCTGCGATCCCGAAGAACGCCGAATGCTCCGCTCAATCGAAAAACTCATCGGCTTCACCATCGCCCCTCAATCGCTCGAAGGCTGCGACCTCAGCACCTCAACCGCGGCCGATCATAGCTCCACCTCAGAATCCTCCAACAATCCCCGCCGACAACGCGCGCCGCGGCGTCGCGATCGACCCCACTCAGAAAACGCACAATCCCCCGAATCCGGCCAGCCACGTCGCTTCCAGGGCCACGAAGCCCGTCGCCGTGAAGAACAAATCGGTCGTCGTCGCAAAGGTCAACGCCCCCGTGGCGAAGGCCCGGCTCCTCGACAAAATTCCGGCAAACCCAATCCCGAAAATACTGCAGATCGTCGCCCAGCCGAAAGACGCTCCCGCCCCCAGGGACGTTCCAACTCCCCACGATCACACGGATCAGGACGCACTCCGCCTGCCACCAGTCATGATTTCGGTGACGGTATCTTTCACGGTTAGTGGACTCGTACTCTGCATCACTGCCCCAAAACTCCAGCCCTCAAGATCCAATGACCACAGAATCTCCACTGCTCCCAGATTCAACCACTGATCAGGTCGCCCCCAATACCGACCACTCGGCTGTCGCCGCTAACTCGGAACTGTCTACCGAACCGCCCTCCGAACAGCCTTCCGAAGCCATTGACCACAGCCAGATCGCAGACAGCGAGCCCCGGATCCCGGATAGCGACGCGCAGGTACCGGACAGCGACTCCCGGATCGCCGAGATCAGCTTGTCGCCCTCAACCCCCGAAAGCGATTCCATATTCGCGCCCCACGAGGCCGACGCTCAGAACGCAGTCTCGCCCGAGTCCGAGTCCGAGTCCGAGTCCGAGTCCGAGTCCGAAGCTGTGACCGCCAGCGACTTAACGAGGCACGTGATCACCGAACACACCACGGCCGTCACGAAGACTGCTGCCAAAAAAGCCCGCAGAGCCGCAGCAGCAGCCGCTGCAGCCGCTGCTGCCGCTGCTGCTGCCAACGCCGCCGCCCCTGCCAGCGCTACCGCCCATTCAACGCCTCCCACAACGACCGCCCAAATCACTCCCCCGGCTCCACAGCCTGCCACCAGTCATACTCCCGGCTACGGCGCAGCCGCGCCCCGAACGGTCTCCAGTCTCCCCGCCGACTCGCCCTCCTTCGAAGACCTCGGACTGTCTGAATCACTCCTGGCCGCAGTGCGTACAGCCGGCTACCCGGCACCGACACCCATCCAGGCACGCACCATCCCGCACCTGCTGGCTGGCCGCGACCTGCTCGGACAGGCTCAAACCGGTTCCGGCAAGACCGCTGCATTTGCCCTGCCGCTGCTCCATCACATTGACATTTCCAATCGCCGCCCGCAGGTACTGGTCCTCGTCCCCACCCGAGAGCTGGCTTTACAGGCAACCGCCGCATTCGAACGTTACGCATCGGGCCTTCAGGGCCTGCAGGCGCTCGCCATCTACGGCGGAGCGCCGATGGGGCCACAGTTCAGTATGCTGAATCGCGGAGTGCACGTGGTCGTGGGTACTCCGGGTCGCGTCATGGATCACATGGATCGAGGATCGCTCAAGTTCGACAATCTCCGCTGTCTGGTGCTCGACGAAGCCGACGAAATGCTCCGCATGGGCTTCGCCGAAAGCGTCGACTGGATCCTCGAACGGCTCCCGGCCTCACGTCAGACAGCACTGTTTTCAGCCACCATGCCGGAAGGTGTTCGAGAGATCGCGCAACAGCAGCTGCGAGATCCCGTGAATATTGAGATTCAACAGCGCGCAGCAGCAGCAGAAACCATCCGGCAGCGCTACGTGGTCGCTGCGCCTGATCAAAAAGAAGCGGCCCTCCTGCGACTCCTGGAAGCTGAAACCTACGACGCTGCAATCATCTTCGTCAAGCTCCGCGGCACCACAGAACCACTCGCACAGCTGCTCTCCCGCAACGGCCATCGCGCCGCTGCTCTCAACGGCGAAATGGCTCAGGCCCAGCGCGAACGCATCATCGAACAGCTCAAGTCCGGACAAATCAGTATCGTGGTCGCCACAGACGTGGCAGCTCGCGGCCTTGATGTCCGCCGCGTCTCACATGTGATCAATTATGATCTGCCCCGAGATCGCGAAGCCTATGTCCATCGGATTGGACGCACCGGTCGAGCCGGTCGCAGCGGCGAAGCCATTCTGTTCATGCACCCACGCGGCCGACGTCTCCTGCAAAGTCTCGAACGAGCCACGCGACAGACCATCGAACCGATGCCGCTCCCTAACAACCGAGTTATCAACAAACAGAGAGTCATCCGGTTCCACGAACGCATTCTCGCTGCTCTCAACGACCCCCAGTACGAAGTGCTCGCGTCCATCCTCCAGCAATTCCGTAAAGAACACCCGGAACTCACCGAAGAACAGGTCCTCGGCGCCCTCGGAGTGCTCGCCGCAGGTGATCGACCACTGCTCCTGCGCGACGAATTCCGACATGTTGATTTTGATGAACCAGAGTTTCGCGATCGGCGCGGACCGCCCAACTTTCGGGGACGCCCCGACAACGGACCGCCAGGCCGTCGCGAACCCCCGTTCCGCTCCCGTGACCGCTCCGATGGTCGCCCCGAACGACGCCCCGACGGACGCTCCGAAGAGCGTCGTCCAGCCTTCCGACGCGATGCCGCGATGGAGACATTTCGGCTGGAAGTCGGGCATATTCACGCAGTCAAACCAGGCAATATCGTCGGGGCCATCGCCAACGAAGCCGGGCTCGACAGCTCCCGAATCGGCCGCATCGAAATTCACGACGATTACAGCACGGTTGATCTGCCCGCAGGCATGCCTGAAGATATCTTCCATCTGCTCAGACGCGTCCGCGTCGGCGGTCAACAGCTCCGCATCTCACGCCTGCAGCAGTCCTTCCGACCGCCCCACCGCGGACACTCACATCGAGACCGCTGAAATCAACACAGCCGCCGTTCAACGAACGGCGGCTGTGTCTGATATTGTCAAATGCCCGGCAAATCAGCGGCCCAGGAAGGTCCGCATCAGCCACGCATTCTTGCGACGCTCCAGCTCCATCACCCGCTGGAAAAACGTCTGCTTCGCCGGACGGCGAGAAACTCGGTGCACATGCTGCTGAGCAGGCTCTGCCGGGGTTGTTGGAGCGGCGGGGACTGCCTGTACGGCAGCGGCACCTTCGGCTGCCGGTGCAGCAGCCTTCTGCTCGTCAGCAACTGCGGTACCGGCCAGCAAAGCAGATGACAGGGAAAGAGCAGCAACACAGCGACGCAGATTCCATGAACGCATGCGGTCACCTCGAAAAAAACGAATCCAGACAACGGCATCGCCATCAGCACAGACCACCATGCGGGTGTTATCCGGCCAGCGATTCACTGGTGATGAATTTCGGCAGCAGCCCCGAAACATGTCTGCTGGAAACCGGCGAAAACTGCTGCAGTTTTCCACGATCGAGCACTGGAGACGTCAGCTTCAGAGTGATCGTCAAAACAGTTTTTTAAGGAGGATGGCGAAAAATGTGTTTGAAGATGGCGAAGATCAATTGACAGACACCGTATTTCCGTCAATACTCATTCCAGCAATTCTGGCACGCGTGCCGGTTGCTCTTGTGCTCCTGAATTTCTGCGACGCGTTCGCAAAGTCGCAGCCCCGCTCCGGGCGGCATGGTCTTCGCCATTTCGGGTCAGTGAGACGGCCAGATTCCCTTCGCCGTCTGATTCAGGTACTTTCAGGCCTGTGATGCTGTCCTGATAGTTTGTTGTTTCGTTCTGACCGTGCCTGCAGGCCACGGTTCCTCACTGGTTTCCTCCTTAAAACCGGTCGCCTTGCCACCGCTTGTCGTTCTGCAGACTCCTGCAGAGCACTTCCTACCTACGGCCGCAGATTCTGCAGGCCCAGCACTACCGGATCCCGCTCACATATGCCAACCAGCCGTTCCGATTCCGAAGGAACCAGCCAGCGTCCTCGCCGCCGTGCAGCGGCCCGTTCCGAATCTGCTGCCGAAGAACCCAAAACCCCCGCACGTCGCCGCCGCAACGACGATGCGCCTCCGGCGTCGGCCCCGGCCCCCGAGGCCTCCGACGACTTCGGCTCAGGACTCGAAGCAGAGCCGGCCCCCGCTCGTGAACCACGCCCCGCCCGTCGTCCACGCCGCTCTGCCACTGCCGCCGCTGCTGCCCCCGCATCCGCACCGCCTGCTCCCGACAACCCGCCTGCCCCGGAAGCATCTTCGGCCCCCACTGCTCCTCGTGAAGTGTCCGGCCCCGCCGAATCACCAGAATCTCCGCTCCGACCTGCTCGCCGGTCGCGGCTCGACCGCGGTTCTCGCCGCACACCGGCTGCACATTCCTCTGCCGATACCGACGACTCCGTCGATAAAATTCCCCTCTCGTCCAGCCGCGGCGAAGAATCCGGATCCCGTACCTCCAATCGGCTCGAACGCAGGATCGCTGACGTCGAAGCCGAAACCGGCATGCGGTACTTCAGCACTGACGATCTCGATTTTGGTGACGACGAACCCGCCACGGCTGAAAGATCCGAACGCCGCCCGCCGCAACGCGACCGTGGCCCCCGCCGTGATCGCCGTCACCGTGACGATACCGACGCCCCCGCTCGCTCTGAATCCACCGACCGCCTCGCAGAAACAGAATCACCCGGTCGCTACCAGTCCGAACGAGACGACTTTGCCGACTGGGGTGACCAGCTCTTCGGTGCTGACGACGCTGCCGACGATGCCGGCCGCGAAGAATCTTCCGGCGGTCCTCCGACCGAAGGTGAACCTGGCGACGGCGACGGTCGTCGCCGTCGTCGCCGCCGTCGCCGTCGCCGCGGTGGCGACCGACCGCCCGGTGAAGCTGTCCCACGTTTCGAACCGCGCGGTGAACCGCGTGGCGACCAGGGGCCGCCTCGCTTCGATGGTCCTCCAGGTCGCCGCGAATTCGGCCGTTTCGAAGGCGGGCGTTCACGACGTGGCGGCCGCAATCGCCGTGGCCCGGATAACCGCGGTGGCCAACCCATGGGTGCTCGCGGTCAGGGCTTTGGCCGTGATCAGGGTCCCGGTCCCCAGGCCCGCAAACCCACCTACGGCGCCGCGCCCGCTCCGGTCATCGAAGGCCCCTTCGACGGTGTGCTCGAAGTCCATCATCACCGCGGTTACGGATTCCTCCGTGACCCCAAACGGAATTACGTCGCCGACGATAACAATCCATTCGTCCCCGCGGCGCTCATGGAAAAATATGGCCTCCGCGAAGGAGTGCTCATTCGTGCCCAGGTCGGCGCCGGCTCCCACCATCACGGTCCCCGCGTCCATGAAATCGAACTCATCGACGGAATGACCCCCGGCGAATATTCCAAAATCCGCCTCTTCGATGACCTCACCGCCATCAATCCCTTCGAACAGATCCGACTCGAAACCGGCCCCAGGCCGCTCACCATGCGCGTCATGGATCTGCTCTGCCCCATCGGCAAAGGTCAGCGCGCTCTGCTCGTGGCACCCCCGCGAACAGGCAAAACAATGCTCCTCCAGGACATCGCTCACGCCGTCAGCGTCAATCACCCCGAAATCCACCTCGTGGTGCTCCTCATCGACGAACGCCCCGAAGAAGTCACCGAAATGCGGCGACTCGTCAAAGGCGAAGTCATCTCCTCATCGCTCGATAACGACGTCGAAAGCCACATCCGACTCGCCACCCTCATCATCGAACGCGCCAAACGACTCGCCGAAGAAGGCAAAGACGTCTTCATCCTGCTCGACAGCATCACCCGGCTCGCTCGCGCCTTCAACAAGCACAGCAACACCGGACGCACCGGCACCGGCGGACTCGATATCCGCGCCCTTGACATCCCCAAAAAGCTCTTCGGACAGGCTCGACGCTTCGAAGAAGGTGGCTCACTCACCGTCTGCGGCACTGCTCTCATCGATACCGGCAGCCGCATGGACGAAGCCATCTTCCAGGAATTCAAGGGCACCGGCAACATGGAAATGATGCTCAGCCGCGACCTCGCCGACCGCCGCATCTGGCCCTCCATCGATATCACTCGCTCCGGCACACGCCGCGAAGAGAAAATTCTCCCCGCTGATATGCTCGATGGCATCACCATGCTCCGCCGCAGCCTCATCAGCCTCAATCCCGTCGAAGCCATGGAACAGCTCACACGCACCATGGAACGCTTCCCCACCAACCGAGAATTCCTCACTCGCATCCGCGCGGTGCTCTAAACCAACCACCGCAGCATGCACTGGATTACCATCAGCCTGCTCTCCGCAGGCTTCCTCGGGCTCTACGAAATTGCCAAAAAAGAATCACTGCGGGGCAACGCTGTGCCCCCAGTGCTCTTCTGCAACGTCCTCACACAGGCCGCTGTCTGGCTCCCGCTCCTGATCCTCTCACAGACCCACACCACCGCTCTCCCCGAACTCCTTCGCGTCCAGCCGCTCGACTGGACCGCCCACGGAAGGCTCGCAGCCAAATTCGTTATCGCCGGCAGCTCATGGATCTGCGCTTCCTTTGCGCTCAAGCACCTGCCCATCTCCATCGCTGCCCCCATCCGCGCCACCAGTCCGCTCGTCACTGTTCTCTTCGCCGTGCTCTTCATGGCCGAACGCCCCTCCGTCCTGCAGTGGACCGGAGTCGGCATTGTACTGAGCGCCTTCTACGCATTCTCGCTTGCCGGCCGCCGCGAAGGCATCGTCTTCCACCGCGATCGCTGGGTCGCCCTGATGATCCTCGCCACCATCCTCGGCGCCGCCAGTGCCCTCTACGACAAATACCTGCTCAATACCTGCGGCTATCGCTCCGCTGAAGTCCAGGCCTGGTTCTCCATCTACCTCGTCCCCGTCATGCTCCCCGTCATCCTCCCCTGGCTCATTCGCGGACGCTCCACCAGTCCCTTCGAATGGCGCTGGTCAATCCCCATGATCGCCCTGCTCCTGCTCGTCTCTGACTTCCTCTACTTCTCCGCCAACGAACAGCCCGACGCACTCATCTCCGTCATCTCCCCGCTCCGACGTACCTCCGTCATCATCGCCTTCCTCGCCGGCATTCGACTCTACGGCGAAAAAAACTGGCGCATCAAAGCCATCTGCCTCACCGGACTCCTGCTCGGAGTCCTTGTCATCTCGTTCAGCCGCTGAAAGTGTACTGGTCAGACGGGACTCAGAGTTTGGCCTGTGGAGAGATCCTGAAAAAAGTAGAATGCGGCTCAGCGGTTGCGCTGCAGCCCAATGGCGTTGAAGTTCTCTCTATCCTCGCGAAAATCGCCCTCAATCTCCCCTCTCCCCTGCGAGGAGATCGTCCAGCTTTGCGGCACCGCGAGCTGGGGGTTTGGGTAGAATAAATATGACCTTCGTGTTTGGTGTGAATTCGCACAGAATGTGCGTGGAATTGCACCCGCACGCAAACACGGAGG
>Ga0172376_10000766_pt1 | contig 41454 bp, 36 predicted proteins | sample Lak35m_FD_121114 | JGI IMG/M metagenome (GOLD analysis project Ga0172376, IMG submission 121114) | Freshwater microbial communities from Kabuno Bay, South-Kivu, Congo - kab_092012_35m | ecosystem: Environmental > Aquatic > Freshwater > Lake | place: Democratic Republic of the Congo: South-Kivu...
AACCGGAATCTTATCCGGCAGTTCGGCAGGCTCGGGTCCGGACAGGGTGAGCCCGAGGAGGTCCTTGATCTGGCTGGCCGCGATGATCACCGCGATGCCCGAGGTAAACCCTACGGTGACCGGATAAGGAATGAACTTGATGTAGGATCCCAACTGAAGGAGCCCAATTGCGATCAGGATCGCGCCAGCCATCGCGGTGGCGATCAACAGGCCATCCATGCCGTGTGCATGCACGGTCGCAGAGACCAGAACGATGAAGGCGCCGGCCGGCCCGCCGATCTGGAACCGGCTGCCGCCGAGGAGGGAAACCAGGAAGCCGCCCACAATTGCTGTGTAAAGGCCTTGTGCGGGGCTCGCACCGGAGGCGATCGCGATCGCCATCGAAAGCGGCAGGGCGACAATAGCGACCGTCAGTCCCGCTGTGGCGTCGGACTGGAGCTGCCGGAGGCCATAGCCCTCCCGCAGCACAGTCACCAGCTTTGGCGTGAAGAGATCCCAGAAGCGCGGGCCCTTTGGGCCCAGTCGATCTCTCGTCGCTGGGACCATTTCTCACCCCCCGACGCGTTCATGCCCCGACAGCTCGTGGCTCATGCAAACTCGCGCATGGAGCCAGCCTCCCACACAAGGCTTCATTCCCAGCCGATGCAAGAACGTTGTTGGCGGGAGGCCAGACGACAGAAGGCCCGCCTTTGCCGGCGGGCCCTCCGTGCGTTGCGAAATCGCGAAGCGGCTTACGACTTCACGAAGCCCTTGAACTTGTCCTTGAAGCGCGACAGGCGGCCGCCGCGGTCAAGCGCCTGCGCCGTGCCGCCGGTCCAGGCCGGGTGCGTCTTGGGGTCGATGTCGAGCGAGATGACGTGGCCTTCCTTGCCGACCGTCGAGCGCGTCTTGTAGCGCGTGCCGTCTGTCATCACCACTTCCACGAAGTGATAGTCGGGATGGCCTTCTTTCTTCATGGCGCAGTCTCTTGGCGTCAAACGGGCTCCGGTGGCGGAAACGCCCGGGAAGCCTTGCTGAATTCGGGAGGGGGGCTCATACCCGAAGCCTGCCGGGCTGGCAAGCTGGCCCGGTGAATCGGCTGAAATCAGGGTTCTGGAAGCAGAATGAGCGACGGAGCGGGCCAAACGAACATCGCGGCGAGGGACGCCGGAAGCGCCAGTTTCGACCGGACGGCCGGGGCCCAGCGCTGGGGTGAGGGCGGGCCGGAGCGGGAGAAGTCGCGTTCGCTGAAGCCGCTGGTGCAGCTCATGCCCTATGTGCGGCGCCAGCAGACGACGGCTGTGCTGGCGGTGGTGTTCCTGTTCATTGCCGCAGGGCTCAACCTTGCCATCACCTTCCCGGTGCAGTGGCTGGGCAATACGGCGTTCCAGACATTCGATCCGGCGCTGATCAATGCCGGCTTCCTTGCGATGATCGGCATCGCGCTCGTGCTGGGCGTCGCCTCGGCGATCCGCTTCTACTATTTCTCGCGTTTCGGGGAACGCCTTGCAGCGGACCTGCGCGGGGATGTCTATGCGCGGCTCATGTCGCTGTCGCCGGCCTACTTCTCCAAACTCAAGACGGGCGAGGCCGTCTCGCGGCTCACGGCGGATGTGACGCTGATCGAGACCTTCTTCGGGTCCACCTTCTCGATGGCCGTGAGATCCTTCGTGACATCGGTGGGCGCGCTTGTCCTCATGATGATCACCTCCTGGAAGCTGACGCTGATCCTCTTCGTGATGGCGCCGGTGCTGATCCTGCCGATCCTTGCCATGGGGCGACGGGTGCGGAAGCTTTCGGTGCACGCGCAGGACCGGATTGCCGATGCGGCTGCTGAAGCGACCGAGACGATCGATGCGATCGACCTGGTGCAGGCCTATGGCATGGAGCGCGAGCGGGAAGGGCGCTTCCGTACGGCGATCGAGCTTGCTTTCCGGGCCGCGCTGGCGCGCATCGGCGCGCGGGCCTGGCTTACCGGCATCATCATCGCCCTGATGTTTGCAGGCGTCACCGGGGTCGTCTGGATCGGCGCGCTTGAGGTGCAGTCGGGCGCGATGAGCATCGGGTCCTTTCTGCAGTTCGTGTTGCTGGCCATGTTCGGGGTCGGGGGCTTTGCGACGGTGGCGGAAGTCATGGGCGATGCGATGCGCGCCTCCGGCGCGGCGCAGCGCGCGGTCGAAATCCTCAACCAGCGGCCCGACATTGCAGCCCCGCTGCATCCAAGACCGATGCCGGAGAGGATCGCCGGGCATGTCCGGCTGGACAATTTATCCTTCGCCTATCCCGAAGCGGCCGGACCTTCGCTCAAGGAGGTGTCGCTGGAGGCAAAGCCCGGCGAGCTGGTTGCCCTGGTCGGGCCGTCGGGTGCGGGCAAGTCGACGGTATTCCGGATGCTGCTGCGCTTCTTCGATCCGCAGACCGGCGCGGTAACGCTCGATGGTCTGGATGCGCGTGAGGCCGATCCCGGCGAGTGGCGCGCGCGTTTTGCCTATGTGCCGCAGGAGGCGCCGATCTTCTCGGGCGATGCGGCAGGCAATGTCCGCTTTGGCAGGACTAACGCCAGCGAGGCGGAGGTGCGTGAGGCGTTGCAGAAGGCCGAGGCGTTCGCCTTCCTGGAAGGGCGAGGCGGGCTTGTGGCGGAAGTGGGCGCCAAGGGTCGGCAACTCTCGGGCGGGGAGCGACAGCGGATCGCGATTGCGAGGGCGCTTGTGCGCGGGGCGCCGGTCATGCTGCTCGACGAGGCCACGAGCGCGCTCGATGCGGCCAACGAGCGACTTGTGCAGAAGGCGCTCGACCAGGCCAGCCAGGGGCGCACGACGCTGGTGATCGCGCACAGGCTCGCGACCGTGCGCAAGGCCAACCGCATCGTTGTCTTCGAGCAGGGCCGCGTCGTGGAGCAGGGCGACCATGAAACGCTGGTCCGCGCTGGCGGGCTTTATGCCAAACTGGCCGAGATGCAGTTTACCAGCGGCTGACGTCGGGTGAAAACGCGCTGGCTCGGTCTTCCGGTTGAAGCGGGATCCTCGATGCTTCACTCTGAGGCAGGAATCCCAAGGTGGAGATCGCCATGTTCGACGCCAACAAACTGCTCAACCAGATGCTCGGAGCGGGGGGCGGCAAGAACCCGCTGGGAGATATCGGGGGCATGCTCGGCGGCCTGCTGAATGACAGCGTCGCGGGGATGAAGGAAGGCGCGGCGGCGATCGAGCAGAAGACGGGCATCGGCGCGAAGGCGAACGAGGCGCTGAAGGGCGCAACCGGGAAGTCTGGCGGGGAACTGCTCGACCAGGCGAAAACATGGGCTGGCGAGAACAAGGTGGCGGCGGGGGCTGCGCTGGGCGGGCTCGGCCTCCTGCTGCTTGGCACGCGCGGCGGACGCGGCCTGGTGGGAAGCGCCGCCACCCTGGGCGGCCTTGCGATGGTCGGCGGTCTGGCCTACCGGGCCTGGCAGAACCACCAGGCCGGCAAGACGCCGGAGGCGCTGGCTGAGATCGAGGCGGCGCCCGACGCCAGCCCGTTCGGCGAGACGGGAATTCCCGATGAGGACAATTCGACCGCCACGCTGATGCTGCGAGCCATGATCGCGGCGGCTGCGTGCGACGGTGTGGTCGACAATGAAGAGCGCTCGCGCATCATCGGCGCGCTGGAGAAGGCCGGGCTGGACGTACACGCGGCGAAATTCCTCGACGTTGAGTTCGCAAATCCCGCGACGATCGTTGAGCTTGCTGCGGCGGCCAACACGCCGGCGCTGGCGGCGCAGGCTTACACGGCTGCGCGGATTGCGATCGAGCCGAACACCATGAGGGAAAAAGCGTTCCTGATGAACCTTGCCGTGGCGCTCGGGCTCGATGAGGGGCTCCTCGCCCAGATCGATGCGGGTGCTGCAGGCGCCAAGGCCTGAAGCTCAGGCAGGACGCAGCCTGGGATGGGTGGGGGCAGGCTTCCTGAGCTTGCCTTCGATGACGTCGGCCAGCTTGGGGGCGAGGCTGGTGTTTGCGGCAACGAAGTCACCCTTCATCGGATCAGACTTGCCAAGGCCCGTCACCACGCCGCCGGCTTCCTGCACAATCAGGAAACCCGCCGCAATGTCCCATGGTGACAATTTGCGTTCCCAGAAGCCATCGAAGCGGCCGGCGGCGACCCAGGCCAGATCGAGCGCGGCCGAGCCGAAGCGGCGCACGGCTGCGACCTCCTGACGGACGCGTGTGAGTTCGTCGAGAAAGAGCTCAGCGCCGTTGACGCCGAGTTGCGGAATCCCGGTGGTGATGACGGCCTCGTTGAGCTTGCGCCGCGCGCCAACGCGCAGGCGCTTGTTTTCGAGCCAGGCGCCTTCTCCGGCTTCTGCCCAGAAGGTCTCGTTGCGCATCGGGTCGAAGATCACCCCGGCGCGCAGCTTGCCTTCGCGCTCGAGCGCGATGGAGACGGCAAAGTGAGGAATGCCATGCAGGAAGTTCAGTGTGCCGTCGAGCGGATCGACCACGAAGCGATGGGTCTTGTCGGTGCCGACGACTTCGCCGGCTTCTTCCATCAGATAGCCGTAGCCGGGGCGTGTTTTCTGGAGGCTCTTGAGGATGATCTCCTCGGCTTTCTTGTCAGCGGCGGAGACGAAGTCGGCCGGGCCCTTGCGCGAGACCTGCAGGTTCTCGACCTCGCCGAAGTCGCGGATAAGCCTGCGGCCTGCCGCGCGCGCGGCATCCATCATCACGCTGACGGTGGGGGAGGGACGGGACATGTCAAACAGCCTTGGAGGTCGGGCCGTTCCCTTAGCGCTCACGGCTCAAAGCGCAAGCCTTGATCGCCTTCCAGCTGAACACCAAAGGCCTCAGGCCGCCAGCGCATCGAAGATGGCATTGAAAGCCCTGATCGCTGCGCCCGGTCCGTCCGGCGCGCGCCAGACGCCGGCCGAGACGGCGAGGAAATCTGCCCCGGCCTCCACCAGCGGCCGCGCATTCTCCGTCGTGATTCCGCCGATGGCCACGCAGGGCAGCTCCATCATCTCCTGCCACCAGGTGAGCAGTTCGGCTTCCGCGCGGGCTTTAGGATCCTTGGTGTCGGTTGGATAAAAGGCGCCGAAGGCAACATAGTCCGCGCCGGCTTCTCCCGCCTCCATGGCGAGATGGCGGCTGTCATGACACGTGACGCCGACGATGGCCTCGGGCCCGACCAGCTTGCGGGCCTGCGCGCAGGGCATGTCGGATTGACCGATATGGACGCCGTCAGCGCCGAGTTCGAGCGCCAGGTCAGCGCGATCGTTGATCAGCACGGCGACCCCGCGGTCCTGCGCGCGGGGAATGATGTGGCGACCGAGTTCGAGAATGTGGTGGTCGGGAGGAGAAACCCCCTCGCGAGACTTCAGCCGGATCTGCAGCGAGGCCACGTCGCCGGCATCGAGGGCTTCCTCGAGCTGTCGCGAGAAAGCGGCGATGTCAGCAATCTCGGGCGGCGTTATCAGATAGAGGCGGCAGCGCGGCGCGGGCATGCGCGAGGGGTACGCCTGCGGGCCCGGCAGGGCAAGCTCAGGCCGCGCAGCCGGCTGGCTTCACGATGCGTCTTGTGGAGGCCGGGAACCTTGCAAGTGCTTGGGTCAGGCGGGCCGGGCGCTCGACCAGCGGGCCGCCGCAGTTTGGGCACTTGCCCTCCAGAACGCGTTCAGCGCAGGTCGCGCAGAAGGTGCATTCGAAAGAGCATATGCGGGCATCGCCTCCCGATGGGTCGAGGTCCGTGTTGCAGCATTCGCAGTTGGGGCGCATCTCGAGCATGGGGCGAGCCTAGAGCCAGCGACAGCCAGCGCCAACGTGTATTCCCGGACGAAAGCGCCTCGAAAACGGCGGGCGGTTCAGGCCGGGGTGACGATTCTGTCTTTGCGTTGAAGCGTACGTTCGAGGATCGCATCAGCGGTCAGCAGGGCGAGTGCGGCGATGGTAAGCCCGGTGTTGAGCGCGCCGGCGGAGGGGAGCACCGACGCGTCTGCGATGAAGAGCCCGCGGACGCCATGGACTGCGCCGGTTGGATCCACCACCGAGCTTGCCGCATCCTTGCCCATCACGGCGCTTCCGGTCTCATGCCAGAAGGCCACCGGGCGCGGCGCGCGGATCACCGGATATCCGGCCTGTCGAAAGGCCTGCGCCGTCAGGCTGCGCAGTCTGGCATAGGTCTTCGCCTGGTGACGCGGCGGGACATAGGCGCCGAGGCGATCGCCATCGAACGACCAGCCGGTGCCTTCGTCGGGAAGCGCTTCGGTCATGTGAATGACGGTGAGGCTGTGGTCGGCCATCTCGCGGACGAGAGGCTGCTTGAGCTTGCCGGCCAGGCGCCAGAGCGGAACCTGCCCCGCAATCTGGGCGACGCCGAGCGGATACGGCCAGTCCTCTCCCCCATCGTACCAGTGGTTGAGGCCGAACGTCTTGGTGTGGCGCGGGCCCAGCCGCCCGAGGCTGATGAGCGGGAAAAGCGTGCCGGTCGAGTGAGCGCCGACGCGTTTGCCAAGCTGGCCATGATTGTTGCCGATACCCTCGCGATGACGGCTGGTGCGCGAGCGGCGAAGGAGCAGGGCCGTGTTGGGGACGCCAGCTGCGATGATCACGGTTTCAGCCAGCACGCGGTTCTGCTGGCCGTTTCTCGAGACAAGTACACCTTCGGCGCGCTGGCCATCAGGTGTGAGCAGGATGCGCTCGCACGTGGTGAGCGTCATCAGGTCGACAAAGCCGGTCGCAAGCGCGGGACGAAGGGCTGCTGTTTCGGCGTCCATCTTCGCGTCGCTGCGGCAGGCATGCACGTCGCAGGCGGCGCACATGGTGCAGGGGCGGCCAGGGCCGTAGTCGAGTCCACGCGGAACGGGGGCTGCGGGCACGTTGCGTGCGGCGAGGCGCGTGATGACTTTCGCAATTGCCGGATCGTGCGGCAGCGGCGGATGCGGGTAGGGCGAAGAACGGCGTGGTTCGCTGGGATCGCCATCAGGCGAGCCGTGGACGCGGTAGATCGTCTCGGCCGCAGCGTAGTAGGGTTCGAGATCATCGTAGCTGATCGGCCAGGCCGGTGAGACGCCGGTCTCGAACTGGACTTCGCGAAAGTCACTCTCGCGATTGCGATAGAGCGCTGCGCCATAGAATTTCGTCCGGCCGCCGACGAAGGAAATGTCGTCAGTGGGGCCAAGCAGGTCGTAGAGATAGTCGTTCGTGTCTGTGCCGGGCTTCGGTCTGAACCAGTCGCCGCGCTCGATGACAAGGACGCGCCGGCCGGCGTGAGCCAGGCGCAGCGCCAGGGTCGATCCGCCAAGGCCGCTGCCGACGATCACTGCATCGTAGGATGAGGCGGGGGTTTCGATGCTGGCGCCGACCTGCATGGCGATCCGGGCTCCCGAGGGCTCCCGCCCAGAAGGGAGGCAGCAAGAGGCATGCCCGGCTTAACCAAGCCCGGATTCGCCAACAGGCCTGTGGACCTTTTGGTTCACAGACCTGTGGAGGGATATCCGATGGAGGCTATTCCGCAGCGACCCTTGGCGCCGAGGTAAAGGCCGGATCGAGCTTGCCGGCAGCGTAGGCCTTGGCCATTTCAGCAAGGGGGACAGGCTTGATCTTTGAGGCCTGGCCCTCGCAGCCGAACTCCTGGTAGCGCTGCATGCAGACCTTCCGCATCGCTTCCTTGGCGGGCTTGAGATAGCCCCGCGGATCGAACTCGCCGGGCTTTTCCGCGAAGACTTTCCGGATAGCAGCTGTCATCGCCATCCGGTTATCGGTGTCGATGTTGATCTTGCGGACGCCGTGCTTGATGCCGCGCTGGATCTCCTCGACCGGCACGCCCCAGGTCTGGGGCATCTTGCCGCCATATGTGTTGATCTCGTCCTGCAGGTCCTGGGGCACGGACGAGGAGCCGTGCATGACCAGGTGCGTGTTGGGCAGGCGGCGGTGGATTTCCTCGATGACGTTCATGGCGAGGACGGCGCCGTCGGGTTTGCGGGAGAACTTGTAGGCGCCGTGCGATGTGCCCATGGCGATGGCGAGTGCGTCGACTTTGGTAGCCTTGACGAAATCGACGGCCTGATCGGGATCGGTGAGCAACTGGGAGTGGTCCAGCTTGCCATCGAAGCCGTGGCCGTCTTCCTTTTCGCCCATGCCGGTCTCGAGTGAACCGAGGACGCCGAGTTCACCTTCGACCGAGACGCCGCAGGCATGCGCCATTTCGACGACTTTCCGGGTCACGTCGACATTGTAGGCGTAGTCGGCTGGCGTCTTGGCGTCTTCCTTGAGTGAGCCGTCCATCATCACCGAGGTGAAGCCGAACTGGATCGCTGTCGCGCAGGTGGCCGGGCCGTTGCCATGGTCCTGGTGCATACAGATCGGAATATGCGGGTACATCTCGGCGCAGGCGTCGATGATGTGTTTCAGCACGATGTCGTTGGCGTAAGAGCGGGCGCCGCGCGAGGCCTGCATGATGACGGGGGCGTTCACCTGGTCGGCCGCCTCCATGATGGCGAGGGCCTGTTCCATGTTGTTGATGTTGAACGCCGGCAGGCCATAGCCCTGTTCCGCGGCGTGATCGAGCAACTGCCGGAGCGTAATGCGCGCCATCAAAATTCACCTGAAACCTGAGTTTTGCCTTGTGAAGGCACAGGACAAAACGGTCAACTACAGCCGAGCAATCCACAGACCATTGCGCCGATTTAGCGCCGTTTTGCGCTTCACCAACGGCCTTTGCCGACCGGGTTGAAGCCGGCGGCGGGGCTTTGGGCGCCTCAGGCCGCCAGCAGATGCGCCGGGCGGCGCAGGTCTTCGCTCAGGGCTGGTCCCATCAGGTCAATGAAGTTGCCTGCGTAGAAGGCGTCGATGGCCGCGGCCGTGCAGCCTTCAATGGCGGCGTCGAAGCGTTTCAGCGGATTCCGCCCGCCCTCGACGTGCGGAAAGTCGGACGAGAACATCAAGACTTCGCTCCCGGCTTCGCGCGCGATCCATCCGGCGTCCTCGTGGGGATAGGGTGTGACGCGGAGCTGGCGGCGCACGATCTCGCTCGGCCTTGCCGAAAGATTCTGCAGGCGGGTCTCATTCTTGATGAAGGCGGAGGCCGCCGAATCCATCGACCGCATCCAGCCGGGGAGCCAGGAGGCGCCCAGCTCGATCGCGCCGAACTTCAGATTGGGGAAGCGGTCGAACACGCCATCGAAGATCAGCGTCGCCAGTGTCTGCATTGCCGCATTGGGGATCGGCATGTAACTGACCGATGTGAAGTTATCGTCCCCGCCGTGGAAATCCGGCACGGGCGGCAGGCCATTGATCTTGTAGGCCGGGTTGAGTTTTTCTTCGCCGCCGACGTGGAAGAGGATCGGAATGCCCGCCTCCTGGGCCATCGCCCAGACCGGGTCGAGGCCGATATGGCTGGGCGAATGGTGCTGCGGGCATTTCGAGGGCGCCATCAGCGCCTTCGCGCCCAGACCTATGGCGTCCTTCGCGCAGGCGATTGCGCGCGTGATGTCTTCAAGCGGAACCTGTGCGGTCGCAAGCAGGCGTCGGTCGACCTTGCAGAAGTCGGTCATCATCCGGTTGTGAGCGTCTGCGGCTGCGTAGCAGAGTTCCATGTCGCTGCCCTGGTCGAGTTCGAAATTGCCAAGGCACCAGGTGGTGAAAACGAGTTGGCTGGCAAAGCCGAGCGCGTTCAGCGCTGCTGGCCTGTCGTCCGCGATGAAGGCGCCGTGAGCTTCATAATCCTTGCGCAGCAGGATGTTCGCTTCGGCGCCTGAACGAAAAGCGGCGTCGGCATGCGCGGCCCGGGCCTGTTCGGCCCTGGCCTGACGCGCTTTCCGGCTCAGGAACCCGGGCAGGGCGTGATAGCGCGCAAGGAGCCGTGACTCGAAATAGGGGTCGAGACAGTCGGACAGCTCCATGAGGTGGCTGTCGGCGTCATGGATGATGCGCCCTTCGACATAGGCCATTGCTTTCTCCCGAGTCCGGACGTTCCAAACTCACTCACGCAACGCGCGGGGAGGCAAGGGGCTATCCGCCCAGCTTGACGCCCAGCGCCTCGGCGGCGGCGGCCGCAAACTTGCCGGTCTGGCCGAAGGCCGCGTCGAGGGCGGTTTCACCGGCCGGGTTGGAAATCCGGCTCCAGTTGGCGGCGACGTCATCGACCGACGCGCCCGCGCCGCCGAGGAAGACGGCCGGCGTCTCGTAGATGTGGACCACGGAGAAGCAGCCGGCGCCGGCGCCGAGGATGGTCTTCGACGGGGCGTTTTCCGAGACAAGAAAGAGCACGCCCGGCGTCACCAGTTCGGGGCCCATCAGGGCGGCGACCTGTTCGGGGAAGAGGCCATCGAGCATGCGTGTTGCTGCAGTGGGGGCGAGCGTGTTGACGCGGATGTTGTTCTTCGCGCCCTCGTGGTGAAGCACATTCATGAGGCCGATCATGGCGGCTTTGGCCGCCCCATAGTTTGATTGGCCGAAATTGCCGTAGATGCCGGAGGCTGACGAAGTCAGCATGATGCGGCCGTAGTTCTGCTCGCGCATCGTCTCCCAGACCGCCTTGGTGCAGTTGGCCGTGCCGAAGAGGTGGACGTCGACCACCTTCTTGAAGTCATCCATCGTCATCTTGGCAAACGACTTGTCGCGCAGGATGCCGGCATTATTGACCAGGATGTCGATGCGGCCCCATTTCGATTTCGCTTCGGCGACCATCGCTTCGACCTGGTCGAGCCGGGTGATGTCGGCGCCGTTGGAGATGGCTTCGCCGCCCGACTTGCGGATCTCTTCAGCGACGGCCTCCGCCGCCGAGATCGATCCGCCCGAACCGTCGACCGCGCCGCCGAGATCGTTGACCACAACTTTTGCCCCGCGTGCGGCAAGCTGCAGGCAGTGCTGGCGGCCAAGGCCATTGCCGCCGCCAGTGACGATGGCGACGCGATTATCGAAGCGGATGGTCATGCGGGCTCCTGTCTGACGTGCGCGATGCGGATGGCAAGGCGGGCTGGGGATGGCAAGAGGACATGCGGCCGCGATCCTGCTGGCGGGCGCCAGCGGGGCGATCGACAGCTGGCAATCGGCAGTCGGAAGACTGGCGGCGGGCCCCGCTCTCGTCCTTCGAGGGATGCTCCCTTCGGTCGCTGCTCAGGCTGGCGCAGTCGCATCGCTTTGCAACCCGCCGCCAGAGGCAGACCTGGCGGACCGGCTAGATCTTCAGCGCTTCGACGCCCGGCAGGACCTTGCCTTCCATCCATTCCAGGAAAGCCCCGCCAGCTGTCGAGACGAAGGTGAAGTCGATGGCGACGCCGGCGGCGTTGAGGGCGGAGACGGTATCGCCGCCGCCCGCGACGGCGGTGAGCTTGCTTTCGCGGCAGAGTTGGGCGGCGTGCCAGGCGGCTTCCATCGTGCCGCGCTGGAAGGGTGGGATCTCGAAGACGCCGAGCGGACCGTTCCACACCAGCGTCTTCGAATTGGCCATCGCGCGCTTCAGCCGCGCGACGGTTTCGGGGCCGGCGTCGAGGATGCGTTCATGGTCGTCGACATTGCCGAGATTGCGCACGCGCGTCGGCACGCCGGACGCCATCTGCTCGGCCACCACGATGTCGAGCGGCAGGAAGAGCTTGCAGTTGTTGTGGCCAGCCAGTCGTATGATCTCGCGCGCGGTTTCGGCGAGGTCTTTTTCGCAATACGAGGCCCCCACGTCGTGGCCTTGTGCGTAAAGAAACGTGTTGGCCATGCCGCCGCCGATGGCGAGCTTGTCGAGCCTCGTCACCAGGTTTTTCAGGAGGTCGAGTTTGGTCGAGACTTTCGAGCCGCCGACAATGCCCATGACCGGGCGTTCCGGCTTGCCGAGCGCCAGTTCGAGCGCGTTGAGTTCACGCTCCATCGCGACGCCGGGATAGGCGGGCAGGAGCCGGGCGAGGCCCTCGGTGGACGCGTGTGCGCGGTGGGCGGCGGAGAAGGCGTCGTTGACATAGATGTCGCCGAGTTTTGCCATCTCGGCGGCGAAGGCGGGATCGTTCTTCTCTTCGCCGGCGTGGAAGCGGACATTTTCGAGCAGGACGACCTCGCCCGGCTTCATGGCGCGGATCGTGCTCTGTGCGGCCTCGCCGATGCAGTCATCGGCCCAGGCGACGGGCTTGGAGACAAGCGCGGCGAGATCGTCGAGCACGGGCTTCAGGCTCATCTCCGGCACGCGCTTGCCCTTCGGGCGATCGAAATGCGCAAGCAGGACCGTTTTCGCGCCGGCTTCGCAGAGGAGTCCGACTGTGGGCAGGGCGGCCTTGAGGCGCGTATCGTCGGAGACTTTCCCGTCCTCCATCGGCACGTTGAAGTCGACGCGGACGAGCGCAGTCTTGCCCTTGAGGTCAGCGCCTTGGAGCGTGCGGAAGGTCATGTCTTGGTCCTGGTTTTCTGAAGCCTGCCTGCAGTCAGCTGATCGGATCGCCCCAGGCGTGGGGCTGGTCCTGGTAGTTCTTCATCAGTTCGAAGCCGATGCGGCGCGGTTCGTCGGTGAGCTTGGGAACCGCGATGAGCAGCAGGCTTACCTGGCTGTAGTGCTGCAGCAGCTCCCACTTCCGGCCGTCGGGGAACTGGCCCATGAAGAGGATCATGTCCGGGCCCCAGCTGGCGATGTTTGCGAGGTGCAGGGGCTCGGAACCGGGGCCTTCCACGAAGCGACCGCCGACCTCGTGATCGGGCCCGAGGCGCTTTTCGAACTCGATGATCTGGTGGACCAGCCGCTCGTGCATCCATTGGGCTGGATTGTGCGGTTGTTGAGCGGGAGGGGCGCCGACCGCAGCGGCCGCGACGGGCGGCTTCGGCGCGGGGACTTCGGCGCTCTCATCCTGCGGCTCGATGTGGACGTCCGCGACCGTGTAAGGCGGCGTCGCGGTGGCGTGGACGGCTGCCTGGGCGGCGTCCACATCGTTGTCGGATCGCTTGTCGCGGGCCACTAGATCAGCTTCGCCCACGCGACTGCCGTGTCGCTCATCCGGGTGGAGAAGCCCCATTCGTTGTCGTACCAGGTCATGATCGAGACGAATGTGCCGTCCATCACTTTCGTCTGATCCATGTGGAAGATCGACGAACGCGGATCGTGGTTGAAGTCCATCGAGACGTTCTTGTCGAAGGTGTAGCCGAGCACGCCCTTGAGCGGGCCTGCATCTGCCGCGGCCTTGATGGCGGCGTTGATCTCTTCGGCGGTCGTTGCGCGCTTCGCGATGAACTTCAGGTCGACGCAGGAGACGTTCGGCGTCGGCACGCGGACGGAAATGCCGTCGAGCCTGCCCTTGAGCTCGGGCATCACGAGGCCGACGGCCTTGGCGGCGCCTGTCGAGGTCGGGATCATCGAGAGGGCTGCTGCGCGAGCGCGGTAAAGATCCTTGTGCATCTGGTCCAGCGAAGGCTGGTCGTTGGTGTAGGAATGGATCGTGGTCATCATGCCCTTGTCGATGCCGATCGTGTCATGCAGCACCTTCACAACGGGCACGAGGCAGTTGGTTGTGCACGAGGCGTTCGAGACGACCATCATGTCCCTGGTGAGCTTGTCGTGGTTGACGCCGTAGACAACGGTCATGTCGGCATTGTCGGCGGGGGCGGAGACCAGCACGCGCTTGGCGCCGGCGTCCAGATGCGGCGCGGCTTTCTCCTTCGAGGTGAAGATGCCGGTGCACTCGAAGGCGATGTCGACGCCGAGGTCCTTGTGCGGAAGTTCGGCGGGGTTCCTGATCGCAGTGACCTTGAACTTCTGCGAGCCGACCGAGACGGTGTCGCCATCGACCGTGACGTCCATGCCGAGGCGGCCGTGGACCGAGTCGTATTTCAGAAGATGGACATTTGTGTCGACAGGGCCAAGATCGTTGACAGCCACAACCTCGATGTCGGTGCGCTTGTGCTCGAGGATGGAACGCAGGACCAGCCTGCCGATCCGGCCAAAACCATTGATCGCAACACGAACAGCCATCGCAGGACCCTTACTTTCTCAACTGTCGCCGCGATGCACGGGATAGGCCGGAACCACGGTCTTCAAGCGCGGCGTAATAGCCGATTTTTCGCGTGAAGCGAGGGCCAGCCGCGGTGAAAATCGCGCAACCGACAGCAGCACTTCGTGACCATGGCCGGAAGGGCCGTTAGACGAGCTCTTTTGCGGCCTTTACCACCGCTTCCGGCGTAATCCCGAAATGCCTGTAGAGGGCCTTGTAGGGGGCGCTGGCGCCAAAGCCCGTCATGCCGATGAAGCCGCCCTCGGGGCCGATCCAGCGGTCCCACCCGTCGCGCACGCCGGCTTCGACGGCGACCTTGGGAAGGTTCCCGCCGAGGGTTTCGGCGCGGTATTTTTCAGGCTGGGCGGCGAAGAGCGCGAAGCAGGGGAGCGAGACGACGCGGGCGCCGATGCCTTCAGCTTCGAGTTGCTTCTGCGCTTCAAGAGCGATCTCGACCTCCGAGCCGGTCGCGATGAGTACGACCTTCTCTTTCGCCTTTGCGGGGGAGAGGATGTAGCCGCCTTTTGCGACGAGGTTGTCGTCAGTGTGGAGCTTGCGCGCGGGCGCAAGGTTCTGGCGCGTCAGGGCGATGAGCGAGGGGCCAGTCGTCGTTTCGAGCGCGACCTCCCAGGCTTCGGCGGTTTCAACGCCGTCAGCGGGGCGGAAGACAAGGAGGTTGGGGATCATGCGCAGCGAGGCGACATGTTCAACGGGTTGGTGCGTGGGACCGTCTTCACCCACACCGATGGAGTCGTGTGTCATCACATGGATCACCCGCTGGCCCATGAGCGCGCCGAGACGTATGGAGGGGCGCGAATAGTCAGAAAAGACGAGGAAGGTGCCGGAGTAGGGGACCACGCCGCCATGCAGCGCCATGCCGTTCATCGCAGCGGCCATTGCATGTTCGCGGATGCCCCAGTGAATGTAGCGACCGCCATAATTCTCCGCTCCGAAGGGTGTCTTCGCCGCGGCCGTACGCGTGTTGTTGGATCCGGTGAGGTCTGCCGAGCCTCCGATCATTTCGGGCATGAGTTCGGTGGCGATCTCCAGCGCAGCGCCGGACCATTTGCGGGTGGCGTCGGTCTTCTGGGCCTCGACAACCTTCTTCTTGTGCGCGTTGAGCGCCGCGGAGAGGCCGGCCGGGACACCGCCTGACAGCGCAGCGTTGAACGCATCGCGCTTGCTGCTGGCGGCGAGGCGGCGTTCCCAGGCCTCGCGGTGGCGCGCGCCCTGCGCGCCGATCCTGCGCCAGGCCGAGAGGATCTCGTCCGGTATCACGAAGGGCTCATGCGGCCAGTTGATGGCTGTGCGGATGCCGGCGATCTCCTCGCCGCCATAGGGGCCGCCATGGGCCGGACCGGTGCCGGCGATCTTCGGCGCGCCATAACCGATGATGGTCTTGCAGGCGATCATGGAGGGACGGTCGGCGTCATGCGCCGACAGGAGAGCGCCGCGCACGGCATCCATGTTGTGGCCATCGACGCGGGCGACGTTCCAGCCCGACGCCTTGAAACGCCGCACCTGGTCGGTGGCGTCGGAGAGGCCGGTTGCGCCATCGATGGTGACGGCGTTGTCGTCGAACAGCACGATGAGATTCTTCAGGCGCAGGTGACCAGCGAGGGTGATGGCCTCCTGGCTGATACCTTCCATGAGGCAGCCATCGCCCGCGATGACATAGGTCTTGTGGTTGACGAGATCGTCGCCGAAACGTGCGTTGAGATGGCGCTCCGCGATCGCCATGCCGACGGCGTTTGCAAGGCCCTGGCCGAGCGGGCCAGTGGTCGTTTCCACGCCGGGCGTGTGGCCGAATTCGGGGTGGCCCGGTGTTTTTGAACCGAGCTGGCGGAAATTCTTCAGCTCATCCAGCGTCACCCCCGGATAGCCGGTCAGGTAGAGCAGGGAATAGAGGAGCATCGACCCGTGGCCGGCTGACAGGACGAGCCGGTCGCGGTCGGGCCAGTCCGGCGTTGCCGCGTCGAAGCGGATGAACTCCTCAAACAGGAGGGTGGCGCAGTCGGCGAAGCCGAGCGGCAGGCCGCAATGGCCGCTCTGCGCCTTCTCCACCGCATCCATGCTCAGCGCCCGGATCGCATTGGCGAGCGGTAATTGCGGCATCGTGTTCTCTCCGACGGATCGAGCGCTGGTTAACGGCTTTGCGCGGCTGTTCAAAGGGGAATTGCCGCCGCATACCGCCATTGCGCCGATTGTTCACAGGCATCAGATTGAGGCTGCGGGAAGGGCCGTGGATGAGCGAGACGCCTGAACAGACTGAGGAAATGGACGAGGCGCTGATGCGGCTCGAAAAGGCGATCGACCGGCTGGAAGGCCGGCTCGACACCTTGTTCGAGCGACTCGATGGCTCGCGCGCCTATGAGAAGGAGGCGGATGCGCTACGCAAGGACCGCGCGCGGCTGGCCAGCGATCTTGACCTCGCCAAGGCGCGCGAAAAGGAGCTGCAGCGGCTCGCCGACGAGGCGTCCGAGGCGCTTGGGGCCGCGATTTCCGAGGTTCGTGAGGCTCTCGGCAAAGTCTAGCCAGATGTTATAGTGTAGGTTGGAGAGGCTTGATTCCACGTGGCAAAGGCTGATCTCGACATTGCAGGCCGGCGTTATTCGCTGAGCTGTGCGCCCGGGCAGGAGGCCCGGATCGAGGAGCTTGGCGGGCGCTTCGACCAGCGCGTGAAGGAGATCACCGAGGCGCTTGGCGATCTCGGGCCTGAGCGCTTGTTCCTTGCGGCGGGACTGTCGCTGCTTGACGAGCTCGATGCGCAGGCCGTGGGCGTTGGCGTCAAGGCGCTCGACGACCGTATCCGCAGCCTGGAGAATCGCGCAGCAACGCTGCTCACAGATGCAGCGGCGCGGATCGAGATGCTGTCGCGGCGGGTGGATGAGGCGAGTTAGCGCGGCTGCGATCGCTACCGCGCGATGAACCAAACCAAGCCAACCGCCAGGGCAACGCCGATCGCAAGACGCCAGGGCGGGATGGGAGCGATGCCGCTGGGCGGTCCCGTAAGGTGGTCACCGCGACGTTGCCCCGTGAGCATCGGACCGATCAGGTTGATGCGCTTCACCACGAGATAGAAGGCGATCGCTGCGAGGTGCAGCCCGACGAGGGCGAGGACGACGTTGAAGAAGTCCTCGTGAAAGTCGGTGATCTCCTCGGCGGTGGCATAGTCGACATGGCGATTGAGCGGGCCGGCGAAGAGGCCGTCCGTGTCGGAAGCAAAAAGGCCGAGGCTAACCTGCGTCAGCACGGCCACAAGAAGAGCGACCACGCTGAGCGCGCCGAGCGGGTTGTGGCCGAAGGCGGCGCGATAGTTCTTGCTGAAGAGCTTCGGGATGTAGCCGAAGACCGTCATCGGCCCCTTGATGAAGCTTGCGAAGCGCGCTGTCTCGGGACCGGCGAAACCCCAGTAGATGCGAAAGATCAGAAGGCCGAGGATGGTGAGGCCCGACCAGTAGTGGATGTCCATCGCCTTGTTCTCGACGCTCCACCAGGACGTCGCGATGCCGATGGCAAGCCCCCAGTGGACCAGCCGCGTCGGGACATCCCACACCTTCTGCGCGATGGTCGCAGCGGCAGGCATGGAGCTTTCCGGCGGCTGGCCCGGTTGCATGGGCGGCCGGTGACCTACTTGTCTTCCAGCCGGAACTTGTCGTGGCAGGCCTTGCAGGCGCCGCCTGTCGCCGGGAATTGCGCCTTGAAGCTGGCCGCGTCTGTCGCCGCGGCGAGCTTGCCGGATTCTTCCTGCAGCTTGACGACGGCGGCGTTGAAGGTGGCGCGGTCGGTCCAGATCTCGGCCTTGGCTTCGGTCTTGATCCCGCTTTCAGGGCCGGTGCCGGCCGGGAACCAGGTCGCCATCTGGTCGGCATGGCCCTTGATCTTCGTGGCGGCGGTGGTGACGGCCGCCATGTCAGGCGCATCAAGCTTCATGTTGTCCTGAAGCACCTTCATGTTCTTGCCGATGTCTTCGTAATTGTCGTGGCGCGTCTTCATGAAGGCTGCGATGTCTGCGGGCGGGGCGCCGATGTCGGCGGTCGCGGCGGGCGTCACCTCCGGCGCAGGCGCTGGCGCCGCTTCGGCGGCAGGCGTCGGCTCGGCGGGCGCCGGGGCTTCGCCGCCACAGGCGGCAAGCCCAAGCGCAAGGAAGGCGGCGGTCGCAAACAGCTTGATCTTCATGATGGGGTCCCTCAACCAGACGCTTTGCTGGTTGAACGCTAGGGGCGCGACACGGGTTGCGTCAACTGATCCGCCGGACAAGAAAAGGCGAAACGGCCGAAAACACGCACGTGCGTATGAGAAGCGGTCAGCGACGGACCAGAAATCTTGCAATCCTTCTCCCGCGCCCCTGAAACGATCCTCGCCGACGTCTTCGGCCATGGCGCCTTTCGCGGGCAGCAGGGCGCGGTTGTCCATCATGTGACAGGCGGGGGCGATGCGGTCGTGCTGTTCCCGACAGGGGCGGGTAAGTCGCTGTGCTATCAGGTGCCGGCGCTGTGCCGGCCGGGTGTCGCCATCGTGGTCTCGCCGCTGATTGCGCTGATGCGCGACCAGGTCGAGGCGTTGCGCCAGGCCGGTGTCGCGGCGGCGATGCTGAACTCCGCGCTCAACCCCGAGGAGGCGCGGCGGGTGCGCGAGGACCTGCGCGAGGATCGTCTGAAGCTGCTTTATGTGGCGCCGGAGCGGCTGGTGACGGCTGGCTTCCAGCAGATGCTTCAGGATGCGCACATAAGCCTGTTCGCCATCGACGAGGCGCATTGCGTGAGCCAGTGGGGGCACGACTTCCGGCCCGAGTATCGCGAGCTGTCGGGCATTGCCGCGAATTTTCCCGGCGTTCCGCGCATGGCGCTTACCGCGACGGCGGACGCGGCGACGCGGGCGGACATCATCGAGCGGCTCGGTCTGCAGGGCGCCAGAGTGTTCGCCTCGAGCTTCGACCGACCGAATATCTCCTACAGCATCGTGCAGCGGCAGAAGGGCCGGGAGCAGCTGCTGGAATTTCTCGCCGCCAGAAAGGGCGAGAGTGGGATCGTCTACTGCCTGTCACGCCGGAAGGTGGAGGAGACGGCGGCATGGCTGGGCGCCCAGGGCGTGCGGGCGCTGCCCTATCATGCCGGCCTGGAGGCGGCCGAGCGCTCGCGCAACCAGGATGTGTTCCTGAAGGAGGACGGCGTGGTGATGGCTGCGACCATCGCCTTCGGCATGGGGATCGACAAGCCGGACGTCCGGTTTGTGGCGCATCTCGACATGCCGGGATCGGTGGAAGCGTATTATCAGGAGACAGGCCGCGCAGGGCGCGATGGCGATCCGGCTGCAGCGTGGATGTGTTACGCGATGAGCGATGTCGTGCTCCGTCGCCGCATGATCGACGCAGGCGCGGCGCCTGACGAGGTCAAGCAGATCGAGCGCGCCAAGCTCAACGCGCTGCTCAACATCTGCGAGACGACGCGGTGCCGGCGGCAGGCGATCCTGGCGTGGTTCGGCGAAGCGCATCCGGGCAGTTGCGGGAATTGCGACAACTGCCTCAACCCGGCGGATAGGTGGGATGCAACCGACGCCGTGATCAAGGCGATGTCGGCAATCTATCGAACCGGCGAACGGTTCGGCGTGATGCACGTGGTGGATGTGCTGACCGGCAAGGCGACGGACAAGGTCGCGCGGCTGGGGCATGACCAGCTGCAGGTGTTCGGCAAGGGCGCGGATATCGACGCGAAGACCTGGCAGTCCGTGCTGCGGCAGATCTCGGCGTCGGGTCTGGTGGCGGTTGGGACCGAGCATGGCGGGCTGAGCCTTACCGAGGAAGCACGGCCGGTTCTGCGCGGCGAACGGAAGGTTATGCTGCGGAGGGACTTCACGAGGAAGCGGGCGCGGGGCGAGCGCAATGCAGCGATAATGGCCGAAATGGGCGAGGGCGGGGCGGAGCTCTTTGCCCGTCTGCGCAAGGCCCGCGCAGAGATCGCCAGGGAGCAGGGCGTGCCGGCCTATGTCATCTTGCACGACTCGACGCTGCGCGCGATGGCGCAGGCGCGACCGTCGACGCTCGAGGCGCTGGCGAGACTGCCCGGCGTGGGCAAGGCGAAGCTCGACCGCTATGGCGCGGCGTTCCTGAAGGTAATTGCGCGGAGTTAGACGATCGCGCCATTGCGCGCGAGGACGCCATTCGCGTCGAGTGCGGCGATCTCGGCGTCGGTGAGGGCGAGCCAGTCACGCAGGATTGCGTCGGTGTGTTCGCCCTTGTGGGGTGCGCCGGCGCGGACGCCGCTGGTCGCATGCGAGAAGCGGTAGGGCGATTGCAGGATAGGCCGCGTGCCGCCGGCGCGGTCGTCGATATCGACGATGGACTTTCGGTGCGCGAGCGTCGGCTGTTCGCGAAGGTCCTTGCCGGCGCGCACGCGGCCCCAGGCGAGATTCATCCTGTCCATCGCGTCCTCGACTGCATCCCAGCTCGCGAGGCTTTGCATGAATGCCGCCACTGTGGCGCGGCGTGCGGCAATCCTGGCGTCGAGCTCCATCTCCGGCGTTGTCGGATCGCTGACGCCGAAATTCGTCGTCAGAAGTTTCCAGAGCCAGCGAAAATCGGCCGAGACGAGGATAGGTCCGGCGCCGGTCTCCCACAGGTCGGGCGGCAGGTTGCGCGTGGCCTCTGCATCCTCAAGCTCGAAGTGCAGCTGGTCATCGCACATCAGCGTGGCGTCCATCATCGCCATGTCGATGTGCTGGCCCAGCCCGGTGCGGGTGCGCATGATCACAGCCGACAGGAGCGCGACAAGGCCGTGCAGGCCGGCATTGGTGTCGGCGACCGACAAGGGGAGATCGACCCTGGCGCCCTTGAGGCGGGCCGTGCGGTCGATGAGTCCGAGTTCGGCATGCACGATGGGCGCATAGGCCGGACGCTGCGATTCCGGTCCATTGTGTCCGAAGCCTGAGATGGAGAGCATGATCAGCTTCGGGTTCGCCGCGGCCAGCGTCGCATAGCCGAGGCCGAGGCGTGGCATGACGTCGGGCCGGAAGTTCTCGACCAGCACGTCGGCCTGCTTCACCAGCGCCAGCACCAGCGCCTGTGCGCCTGGCGCGCGCAGGTCGATTGCAATGCTCTGCTTGCCGGCGTTGACCATGTTGAAATAGCCCGCGACACCGGCATGGATCCTTCCCCAGAGGCGGCTGGTGTCGCCTTCGGGCGGTTCGACCTTCACCACCTCGGCGCCGAGATCGCTCAGCATGCGGCCGGCGAAAGGCCCGGCGAGCACGCGCGAGAAGTCGAGGACTTTCAACCCTTCCAGCGGATAGCCGGTCTCTGCCGCCATGATGGTGGTGCTCCCTCGCGAACGCGCGGGACACTAGGGTGGGATGGCCGGGGAGGGAAGGCGGCTGGGGAAGGCGCAAAGAGAAGGCAAGCCGAGCCGGGGTGACAAGCGGCCTCTGCTTGCGCCATGCTCGCGCGCGAGGGCGAGACCCCAAGCTACTGCAATGGGCCAATGCAATGAGCAACCGCAAGGCCAGGCGGCGCGCCGCAGCGGCCCGCAAGCACTCCGGCAAGATGAGCAAGGAAGAGCGCGGCCAGCTGTGGACGCGCGTCGCCATCGTGGTGGGCGCAGCCGCAGCCGCCGTGCTGCTCCTGATGCTGACAATGCCGCGCGGGTTGTAGCCGCCTGCGCGTCTGGCTCATGCTGACAATGCCGCAGGCGTCAGGCGCGCGTGTGGCTGCGACCAGGCTTCTCGCGGCCGCTGGCGTGTGCTAACATCCGCACGGGAAGGCGGACTGCATGCATCATGACGTCATCCCTGCGCGTCGGATTGGGGGCTTGTCGCCCGCCGCGCCGAGACCGGTGCACTCAAGCCTTCACAGGATCACGTTGATGAAACGCCTTCTCCTTGCCTTCCCGCTGTTGATCTCCACGTTTGCGTGCGCGCCTTCTCCTGCGCCAACGCCTGAACCTGCGCCCGCCGCGGTCGAAGCGCCTGCCCCGGCTCCGGTTGCTGCGCGCAAGCCGGTCAACCTCATCATCATGTACAATCTCAAGCCCGGCGTGACGCCCGCCGATTTCGAGACCTGGGTGAAGACAACTGATCAGCCGGCGATGCGCGGCCTCGCCCGCGTCGCCGATTTCCAGACGCTGCGCGCCGAGAGACTGCTGATGGGTGATGGCAAGCCGTCGGTCACCTACATCGAGACATTCTCGATCCCCGACCTTGACGGCTTTGTCGCCGAAGACATGCCCGGCGCCACCGTGCAGGGCGTGATGGGCCAGTTCATGGGCTTTGCCGACGCGCCGCAGTTTATTGTGGTCTCGGAAGTTCAGTAGCGAATGCGGAGCAGGGGGCGGGCGAAGGTTCGCCTCCTGTGCGTTCGGCCGCTGGCGGGCGGCGATTGATGCGGCCGAAAAAATCGCGCTGCGAATCATCCTGAGTCCACAGCCGAATTCAAACTGAGACACTCCCCCTCTGTGATTCAGTTTGACTCTTTGCCTGCCTTGAGTCGTTACTAGAACAAAACAGGAACTCAAACGGCGGAAGCGGCCTGTGAAAGCGGATCTGGAGGCATTGCGGGAGAGGGTGGCGCGGCTGGAGCGGGGCTCTTCGCCCGCGGGCGGGGAGCGCTTTTCCACGGGCTCGCGGGCGATCGATGCCGCGCTCGGCGGCGGGCTTGTGCGCGGGGCGCTGCACGAAGTGTTCGCCGAGGGGATGGCGGATGAGCCGGCCGCGGCCGCCTTCGCGATCATGCTGGCGCTGCGGGCTTCGGACGCCAAGCCGATCGTCTGGGTGCGGCAGGATTTCGTCGGGCTCGAAATGGGCGAGATCTATGCGCCGGGGCTTGTCGAGCTCGGCCTGTCGCCGGATCGGCTCATTCTCGTTCGCGCGCGCGACGGGCCGGCTGTGCTGCGGGCAGGGGAGGAGGCGGCGCGCTGTCCGCCGCTCGGCGCTGTGCTGGTCGAGCCGTGGGGCAATCCCAAGACGCTGGACCTGGTGGCGACGCGCAGGCTGGCGCTTGCGGCGGCGCGCGCGGATCTGCCTGTGTTGATGGTGCGCGCCGGGGGAACGCCCACACCCAGCGCCGCTGCTTCGCGATGGCGCGTCAGGTCCGCGCCGTCGCGCCAGATGGAGGCGGAGGCGCCCGGCCATCCCTGCTTCGTGGCTGACCTGTTGAGAGACCGCGCCGGCGCCGCCGGCCGCGGCTGGACCGTGGAATGGAACCGTGACCGCCTTGCCTTCACCGACATCCCCATCGCGGACATTTCCGGCTCGGACATTTCCGGAAACGGCGCGGCGCTACCTGGCCGTGTGGTTTCCGCTGCTGCCGGCGGACCGGATCATCCGGCAGAGGAAAGACGCGCGGGATAGGCCGCCGCTCGTCGCGGTGGAAAAGCAGAAGGGCGCCATGCGCATCGTCGCGCTGAGCCGTGAGGCGAAGCGGGCAGGGCTTGTCGTGGGCCTCACGCTGGCCGATGCGCGCGCCCGCATTCCCGACCTGTGGGTCGAGGAGATCGACCGCATCGCTGATGCGGCGCTCCTTGATGCGGTTGCGGAAGACTGCGACCGCGTCTCGCCCGTGGTGATGGTCGATGCCCCGGACGGGCTCACGCTCGACATCACCGGCTGCGATCACCTGTTTGGCGGCGAGGCGGGGCTGCGCCTGGGGGTGTCGCAGCGGCTGCGGCGGGCGCGCATCAACGCACGCACGGTGATCGCCGGGGCGCCGGATACGGCGCGGGCGCTGGCGCGACATGCTCCCCTTCAGGGGCGCATCGCCATCGTGGCGCCGGGAGAGGAGGCCGCAGCGGTTCGCAGTCTGCCCATTGCAGCGCTGGGCCTTGAGGAGAAGGACCGCGTGGCCATCTCGCGCGCCGGGCTCAAGACCATCGGCGCGCTGATCGACCGGCCGAGCCAGCTGTTTGCCTCGCGTTTCGGGGAGGAGATGACACTACGCTTGCGGCGTTTGCAGGGGCTTGCGCCGGCGCCGCTCACGCCCCGGCGCAACGTGCCTGCGATCTGGAGCGAGCGGCGCTTCGCCGAGCCGATCGGGCGGGAGGAGGACATCCATAGCGCCTTCGCCGACATGGCGCGCGAGATCGGCGATGAACTTGCCGCCCGCCGCGAGGGCGGTCGCGTCTTCGAGGCGAGCTTCTATCGCGCCGATGGGGCAGTGCGGCGCGTGGCGATCGAGACGGGCCGCCCGGTGCGGCAGGGCGAGACCCTGCTGCGGCTGTTTCGGGAAAAGCTCGATGCGCTGGCCGACCCCCTCGATCCCGGTTTCGGGTTCGACCAGATGCGGCTTTGCGTGCTGCACGCCGATCCGCTGGCGGCTGTCCAGCCGGGGCTCGACGGCCGCGCCATCGAGGACGATGCGGTGGCCGATCTTGCCGACCGGCTTTCGGCGCGCTTCGGGCCTGAGCGCGTGGTGCGCTTCCTGCCGGAGGACACGCACGATCCCGACCGCGCGGCGCGTGCGGCGCCGGCGATCTTCAATCCGATGACGTCCAGCCTCTGGCCTGCGCCGGAAGCTGGCGAACCGCCGCTGCGGCCCTCGCAGATCTTCAATCCGCCCCAGCGCATCGCGATCCGGTTCGCCGAGATTCCGGATGGTCCGCCACGGCGGTTTTCCTGGCGGCGTAAGGAGTTCACGGTCCGGCGGGCGGAGGGGCCTGAGCGCATCGCGCCGGAATGGTGGCGCGCGCCGGATGACGCTGCGCGCGACTATTACCGGATCGAGGATGCCGAGGGCCGTCGGTTCTGGCTGTTCCGCGCCGGCGCCTATGCGCCGGGCGCCGACACGCACTGGTATCTCCATGGCGTGTTCGCATGAAGAGCGGCGCGGACCTCGTCTATGCCGAGCTTGCGGCGGCCACGAACTTCTCCTTCCTGCGCGGCGCATCGACCGGGCAGGACATGGTGCTCGAGGCTCTGAAGCTCGGCCATGCCGGCATCGGCATAGCTGACCGCAACACGGTGGCCGGCGTGGTGCGGGCATGGGCAGCGCTCGCCCGGCTGCGCGAGGATGGTCTGCCTGCGCCAACGCGGGTGCGCGAGGGCGGCGCGCCCGGCGAAGTCGGCTGGATCGAGCATCCCGACGAAAAGCATCTTGCGGTCTTCCAGGACCAGCTGAAGGCGCGTGCACAGGCCTTTCGTCTCGTGACCGGCGCACGCCTCGTCTTCATGGATGGAACGCCGGAGATCATCTCCTATCCGGAAAACCGCAATGGCTGGGGGATGCTTTGCCGCCTGCTCACCGTCGGCAATCGTCGTCCGCCGCCGGGCGCGGCGCGCGCGGTGAAGGGCGAATGCCGCCTTGCCCTCGACGATCTCCTCGCGCATGCGGAGGACCTTCTGCTGATCGTCATGCCGGGCGCAAAGGCGGACGGGCTTGCAGATGTACTTCGGCGGCTGGCGCATGTCCGGCCGGGCGCTGTCTGGCTTGGCGCTGCGATGCATCGCAGGGGCAGGGATGCGCGCTGGCTTACGCAGTTGCAGACGCTTGCGTCGTCGCAAAGCGTTCCCCTGATTGCGGTCAATGACGCGCTCTATCACAGCGCCGGGCAGCGTGACCTGCAGGACGTGATGACCTGCATCCGTGAGGGCGTGAAGCTGGAGACAGCAGGCCGCCTCCTGGAGGCGAACGCCGAACGGCATCTCAAGCCGGCGCGGGAAATGGCGCGGCTTTTCCAGGCGGCGCCTGAAGCAATCGCCGAGACGCAGCACCTGCTGGCGCGCGTCGATTTTGACCTTGGACAGCTGCGTTACGAGTATCCCGACGAGCCGGTGCCGCCGGGCTGGAATGACGACGAGTATCTCCAGTATCTCGCCGGCATTCATGCGGGCATGCGCTATCCGGACGGCGTGCCGGAAAGGGTCGAGAAGCTCATCGCCTTCGAGCTCGAGTTTATCCGCCGCCACGAACTCGCGCGCTATTTCCTCACCATCTACGACACGGTCCGCTTTGCGAAGGACAGGGGCATTCTTTGCCAGGGCCGGGGCTCGGCCGCCAATTCGGCGGTCTGCTATGTGCTCGGCATCACCTCGGTCGACCCCAATGTATTCGACCTGCTGTTTGCGCGCTTCATGTCGGACGAGCGGCGCGAACCGCCCGACATCGACGTCGATTTCGAGCACGAGCGGCGCGAGGAGGTGATCCAGTACATCTATCACCGCTATGGCCGGCATCGTGCCGGCATTGCCGCGACGGTGATCCACTATCGCCCACGCAGCGCCATGCGCGAGGTGGGCAAGGTCTTCGGCTTGACCGACGATGTGACAGCGCGGCTGTCGGGGTTGGTCTGGGGCAGCTGGGGCGATACGCCTGCCGCAGTCCAGCTCCGGCAGGCCGGGCTCGATCCGGACAATCCGGTGCTGAAGCGCGCGCTTTGCTTCGCCAACAGGCTGCTTGGATTTCCGCGGCATCTCTCGCAGCATGTTGGCGGCTTCGTGCTGGCGCGCGACCGTCTGGATGCGCTTGTGCCGATCGGTCATGCGGCGATGGATGACCGCACCTTCATCGAATGGGACAAGGACGATATCGATGCGCTGCGCCTGATGAAGGTCGATATCCTCGCACTTGGCATGCTGACCTGCATCCGAAAGGCGTTTGACCTGCTGCATCAGCAGGGTGGGGAGAAGCACTCGCTGCAGAGCATCCCTGCTGAAGATCCCGCGGTCTACGATATGCTGTGCAAGGGCGATTCGGTCGGCGTCTTCCAGGTCGAGAGCCGCGCGCAGATCAGCATGCTGCCGCGCCTGAAGCCGCGTGTCTTCTATGACCTCGTGATCGAAGTGGCGATCGTGAGGCCCGGGCCGATCCAGGGCAACATGGTTCACCCCTATCTGAGACGACGCAATGGCGAGGAGAGGGTCGACTTCCCTTCGCCCTCGCCCGAGCATGGGCCGCCGGACGAGCTCTATTCGCTTCTGAAAGCCACCTTTGGCGTTCCCCTGTTCCAGGAACAGGCCATGAAACTCGCCATCGTGGCGGCAGGGTTCTCGCCCGGCGACGCCAACAGGCTGCGGCGCGCCATGGCGACATTCCGCAATGTCGGCACCATCCACGAGTTCGAAGACAAGATGGTGGGCGGCATGGTCGCGCGCGGTTATCAGCGCGACTTCGCGCAGCGCTGCTTCGACCAGATCAAGGGGTTTGGCAGCTATGGCTTCCCGGAAAGCCATGCGGCGGCGTTTGCCCAGCTGGTCTATGTCTCCTCGTGGCTGAAATGCCATCATCCGGGGGCTTTCGCCTGCGCGCTCCTCAATTCGCAGCCGATGGGCTTCTACGCTCCGGCGCAGATCGTCCGCGATGCGCAGGAGCACGGCGTCGAGGTGCGCGCGGTGGACGTCAATTTCAGCGATTACGACAATACACTTGAACGGCGGGAGGACGGCGCGCTCGCGCTGAGGCTCGGTTTCCGGCAGGTCGACGGCATGCGCGAGGAGGAGGCGAATGCGCTCGTGGCGCGGCGGGGCGAAGGCTATGCCAGCATCGCCGACATGCGCGAGCGCGGGCGTGTGTCTGCTCCGATGTTACGGCGGCTGGCGGACGCCGACGCCTTCCGTTCGCTTGAGCAGGACCGGCGCGACGCGCTCTGGGATGTGCGCCGCCTGCCGGACGACGATGTGTTGCCGCTGTTCACGCATGCGCAGGCGCGCGAGCTTGGCGAGGAGCCGGCGAGCTTCCTTCCCGACATGCCGCTGGGCGAGCATGTCGCCGCCGATTATCAGATGACGCGGCTGTCACTGAAGGCGCATCCGATGCAAATCCTGCGTCCGGTGTTCGAGGCGGAGCGTATCCTCTCCTGCAAGCAGACCAGCGATTTGAGGGACGGGCGTTGGGCGCGGACGGCGGGTATCGTTCTGGTGCGGCAGCGGCCCGGCAACGGCAAGGCGATCTTCATCACGCTGGAAGATGAGACCGGCATCACCAACGCGCTGCTCTGGGCGCGCACCTTCGAGCGGTTCCGATCCGAAGTCATGGGCGCGCGCCTGCTGCTGATCGAGGGCAGGGTGCAGAAGAGCAAGGAGGGCGTCACCCACCTGATGGGCGCGCGGGCGTTCGACCGTTCATACGAACTCGAGCGCCTCTCGGAGGATCATGTGGTCGAGACGCAGCTGACCCGCGCCGACGAGATCAAGCACCCGCAGCACCCGCGTGGACCCAAGGGTCCCGACGGCCTCTTCCGCCATCCGCGCGACGTGCGTATCCTGCCGAAGTCGCGCGACTTCCACTGAGGCTTTCGCCATCAGATCGGCATGCGCATGATTTCCTGGTAGGCCTTGATCACCTCGTCGCGCACGGCGATCACCGTCTCAAGGGTTGCTTCAGCGGCGGCCACCGCTGTCACCACGTCCACCAGGTCGCCCTTGCCCATTGCGGCATTGGTAACCGCGGTCTCCGCAGCATTGCCTGCATTGCTGACGGCGCCGACGGCTGAATTGAGCATGGCCCCGAAATCCGGGCCGGATATGCCGCCCGCTTCCTTGCCGCCGGCCATCCCGCCAATGGTCTGGGCGACGCCGCCATAAGCTTTGACTGCCGAAAGACCGAGATCGGACATCTCTGGCTACCTCACGCTTTCAGCAGCGAGACGACGCCGAGCATCATCGCCCGGCTCGACTCGATGACATTGAGGTTTGCTTCGTAGGCGCGCTGCGCCTCGCGCAGGTCGGCCATCTCGATGAGGGAGGACACGTTCGAGGTCTTCACATAGCCATTGGCGTCGGCGGCGGGATGGCTGGGATCGAACTTCTGCTGGAAGGGCGACATGTCCATCCGTGCGCCGGTGACCTTCACCGTGTCGGCGCCGATTTCGCGATCATAAAGCGTACGGAACACGGGCGCCTTTCGGCGATAGGGATCCCCGCCGGGCGTGTTGGCTGTGGCGTCTGCGTTGGCGAGGTTCTCGGCTGCGATGCGGATGCGCACCGTCTGCGCGCGCAGGCCCGTTGCGGCCGCGCCCATGGCGGACATGAGGTCGGATGACATGTGAAGCGTCTCCTCGAGACGTCAGGCGTTCACCGTCCCGGTGCGCGCGACGCCAGCCTCAGCAGGCCCAGACTCTTCTGGTAAAGGCCTACCATGGTCTCGAAATCCATTCGGGTTTCGGCGATCTTCATCATCTGCTCTTCCACCACCACGGCATTGCCGTCGAGCGTGGTTTCGGAGTCGGGGGATTTCTGGACGGACAGCGCCGGCGAGCCCGGGCCGTGGGCGGGCGCCATGTGGCCAGCCTGGGTTGCAACCATTGCAGTACGACCCGCGCCGGCGGAACGACCGGCCATGCGCTGCAGCGTGGCGGCGAAGGCGTCCTGGTTGATGTCGCCGGGGACGTAACCCGGCGTCGACACGTTTGCGACGTTCTGGGCGATCACCTTCTGGCGTTCGCCCAGCATCTGCATGCGGGCCTTCATCAGGTTGAAAACCGAGATCTGCGTCGGGTCCGACATGCTCATTTCCGCGTGGGCGGAGAATGTGGATTCTGCGCCTCACCCGGCAGATTTGACCGCTTTGCTTAAGGCTGTCTTAAGCAGGACCGCCAGCCGTTAACCCGCCGTTTACCGGCATTTCCCATGCATTAACCATGAAACCGGCCTTGCGGCCGCAGCGGGCTCGCCGATCATGGAGCTGTTCGACGCACTCAAGGCGCTCGCAGCGCTGGCCTTCGTGCTGGGCCTGCTGCTCGGCGGCACGTGGCTCCTGCGCAAGTATGGCAGCCGCATCGGCCTCAGGACCGGCGTCGTCAGTCCGGACCTGAAGGTCGTTGAATGGCGCTCACTCGACATGCGGCGCAAGCTTGTCGTCGTGCGCTGGGGCGACAGGGAACATCTCCTGTCGACAGCGCCGAGCGGGGACGTGCTGATCGCCTCGCGCGAGGCGCCTGCGCCGTTCAAGCCGATTGCGCCGGATGAGACCAAACCAGGCGAGACCAAGCCATGATGGCGCGGCTTCTCCGCTTCTGCCCCGCCCTGTTGCTGGCGCTCGTCGTGGCGCCCGAGGCGTTGCCGCAGACCGTGTCTGTCGATCTTGGAACCGGGCAGGGGCTGACATCCGGCATCGTGCAGCTCATTGCAGCGATCACCGTGCTCTCGCTGGCGCCGTCCATCCTCGTGATGACGACTTCGTTCGTGCGCATCGTCATCGTGTTGTCGCTGGTGCGGACGGCGATCGGCCTGCAGAACGCCCCACCCAACTCCGTCATCATCTCGCTGGCCTTGTTTCTCACCGCGTTCGTTATGGCGCCGACCTTCATGGCCTCCTACGAGGCCGGTATCCAGCCCTACATGGCCGAGGCGATCACGCTGGAGGAGGCGATCCCGCGCACCCTTGGCCCCATCCAGCAATTCATGGGCGCGCATGTGAACGAGGCCGACGTCGCGATGTTCGCGGGCATGGCCAACATCCAGAATCTCGCAAGCCCCGCGGATGCCCCTTTCCATGTTCTGGCGCCCGCCTTCATGATCTCTGAGCTCAAGCGTGCGTTCGAGATCGGTTTCATGATCTTCCTGCCCTTCCTCGTCATCGATCTTGTCGTGTCCTCGATCCTGATGGCGATGGGCATGATGATGCTGCCGCCGGTGACCATCTAGCTTCCGTTCAAGCTGATTTTCTTCGTGCTGGTGGATGGCTGGCGCCTGCTGTCGGGCTCGCTGGTCGAGAGCTTCATCAATACTCCACCCAGCTGACGTGGAACGCTGCACGCGCTAAGAGGCGCCATGGCGGGAACTCCGAAAGCCGAAGTCGCGGTGAGCGAGGCGCTCGCTGTCCGCCTGCCGCGTCGTGCGGCGAGTGTGGAGTTGATTGTCAATGAACAGCGTTGGCTTGCTGTCGCTGCGCGGGACGTCTCCCTTCCTGTGCCGGCGCCCCTGGCGACCGGTGTGGCAGGACGCGGATATGCCTGGCCGTGGAGCATTGTGCCGTGGATCGAGGGAGCGCCTGTTGCGCACGCACCCCTGGATGAAGACCAGGGCGTCGCGCTGGCGAACGTCCTGCGCGATCTTCATCACCCGGCGCCAGAGGGCGCGCCAACCAACCCTGTTCGCGGCGTGCGCCTGGATTCGCGGCGCGAGCGGTTCGAGCCTTGCCTCGATCGCGTGGGCGGGTCGTGCGACCTGATTTCGCCAGCCATCGACCGGGCATGGAAGGATGCGCTGGCGGCGCCCTTCACCCAATCGCCCGTGTGGCTGCATGGCGACCTGCACGCGCAGAATGTCCTGTCCAGGAACGGCAAGCTTGCAGGCGTTATCGACTGGGGCGACATGTGCGTTGGCGATCCTGCCGTCGACCTCTGTGGCGTCTGGATCCTGCTGTCGCAAGCATCGGCCCGCGCACAGGCGCTGAGCCGCTATGCGCCCGATGATGACCTTGTCGTGCGTGCGATCGGTTGGGCGATCCTGTTCGGCGCCACGCTTTATGAGAACGGCCGCGTCGATGACCCGGAGCATGCAGCTGTCGGCGAGACGACCTTGCGCCGTCTCGCCGAGGATCTGTAGACGCTACTCGATCTTGAACCGCACGAAGGCGAGTGCGGCGCTGGGGTCGCCGTCGTAGAGCGGCGAGAGAGCGCCGCTGGTCCAGTTCTGCGTGGCCGACGCGCCAACAGCGACAACGAGAGTGTTCGACACGCGGAAATCGCGCGAGACGCCGAGTGTGGCGCGCGCGACATTTTCGACGGGGCCATGGTGACCATGGGCGGCGTGTTCGCCCAGCTCGTCTGTTTCGACGGCCTCCGCGCGTGCGAACACCGTCCAGTCCGTGTTGATCCTGAGCGCCGCCTCGCCGAGCCATGCATCCAGCACCACATTCTCGCTTGAGTCCTTGCGGGCGAAGGCGCCTGTAATCAAGACTGTGCTATCCCCGAAACGCTGCGTGTAGAGTGCGCTGGCGGACCATTTCACCACGTCCACATCCAGTTCGAGTTGTTCGGGCGAAGTGACATCGGCCCAACTCGCCTGGAGCGACCAGTTTGGCGTCGGATTCCACGACAGGCGGATTGCGGTTGAATCGAGCTCGCCCGTCTCGATGTCATAGCGGTCCTGGTCGGGCTCGCGGCCGCGGAAGCGCGATGCTTCGATTTTGGCGTTGCCGGCGACATAGCCTGCGGTCAGCACGCCATAGGTGATATGCGTGGAATCCATCCAGTGGTGGGTGATCGGCGCTTCGGGGTTGGGCATGGCCGAGGGGCGATGCATGAAGGCGGGTGGTCCAAAGGCCGGCTCGCCGGGCAGGCCAGCATAGACGAACACGCTCTGGCCATTGCCGAGCTGACGCGAATAGCTCGCCGACAGCTCCATGAACAGGTCATGGGGATGCTGGCGGTCGATCAGCGTTTCCACGCCATCAGCCGTTTCGCCGGCGGCGAGGAGAAGGGGATAGCCGCGCTTGCCCATCAGGGGATCGGGGCTCAGTGAGCCGCGCAACTGGACCGCGCTGTCGTCCGGGAAGCGATAGAGCGCCGCGCCCATCAGCATGCCGGCCACGAAGCCGAGATCATCTCCGCGCGGGCCGCTCTGGGAGGTGTAGGCGAAGTCGATATTGCCATGGCCCATGAAACTCCAGCCAGAATCATGGCTCGCATGTGCGCCATGATGGGCGGCTGCGTCGGGCTGCCAGGCGGTTCCGGAGGCGTCGCGCGTCATCGGGTAGGGGCCCAGCGCGCTGGGCATGGCCGTGTGGCTGGCATCGCCTCCGGCGTGGCCGGCATGCTGCGCCTCGCCGCTCGCCTGGCCATGGCCTCCATGACCAGCGTGCTCGTCCGCAGGCGGCTGGGCCTGCGTGGCGGGCGGGTGCGATGCGTGGTCTTGTTCCTGCGCCATTGCTGCAGGCGCAATGAGGATCGCCGATGCGATCAGCATGAGTCGTGACATCGGAGTGAGTCCTGAACTGGGATCGTTAGAGCGCCGTTCGGGTGAGCGGCGCGCGCGTGGTTCAGGTCAGGCGCGGGGTGGGCGGAAATCCGGATCGGGTCGGCTGGAGGCAAAGGGAGCAGGTTCGAGCGACAGCCAGACATAGGGGACGACCCAGCTGCTCGCGAGCGCGCCGGAGATGTGCGTGAACCCACTCAGGGCAGCGATGCACTGGCAATGATCCTGCGCTGGCGGTGTGGCGTCGTCGGCCGGCGCGTGATGCCGGGCCTGATGGTGAGTCTCCACAACCGCTGCAGCCGTTTCGTGGCAGGGCGGAGCCTCCCCGGCTGCCTCAGCAGCCGTGCCCGCCTCCTGGGCGAGGCGGGCGCAGTGTTCGGCGGCTTCCATCTGTCCGGAGAAGACGAAAGCCGTGACGAGCGCCAGCAGGATGCGGGACAGCTGGTTCAGCATGCCTGCAGCCTTGTCTCGCCCGCCGCCCCTGTCAACCTCGCGAGGCGTGTCAGCCAGCCTTCATCGCACTCCGGATCGCATCGATCACGGCGCGGACCTTCTGGCTTTGCGTGCGGTCGCTTGCCTTCGGCATCGCCGAGTTGATGGCGATGACCAGGTTCTCTTCCGGATAGACATAGATGCCCTGGCCGAAGATGCCAACGGCGTAATAGCCCTCCTCCATCGGCCACCAGAAATAGCCGTAGCTTTCGCCGGCTTCGCGCGACTTGGGCGGCGCATGGTTCTTGGTAGATTCCTCGACCCAGCCGGGCGCCAGGACCTCTTTTCCGTCGATCTTGCCGCCGCCAAGCATGAAGAGGCCGATGCGGGCATAATCGCGCAGCGTCATGCTCATGCAGCAGCCGCCCCGCGCGAGGCCCGCCTTGTCGACCATCCAGATGCCGTCCTGCTCCATGCCGAAGGGCTGCCACAGTTTCTCCGAGGCGTACTGCGCCAGCGATTTGCCGGAGAGCGCGCGGACCAGCACCATGCCGGCCAGATCGGTTTCGCCGGTCTTGTAGGCGAACTCCTGTCCCGGTTCGGTCTTCTTCGGCAGCTTCGCCATGTACTGCAGCAGCGGATTGTTCTCGACCGGATGACCGCCCTTGAATGCGGCCAGGCCGGCGCGCGCCACATCGGATTTCTGGCTCGCGTAATTCTCGTCCCATTTCACGCCGGTCTGCATCGAGATGAGCTGGCGGATCGAGACGCCGTCATAGGCGGAGCCCTTGAGCTCAGGCAGATAGCGGGTGACCGGCTCGTGGACATTCTTGATCCAGCCATCCTTGATCGCAGCGCCCATCAGGATCGCTGTCACCGACTTGGCGACGGAGAAGGAGGTCCAGCGGTCGGTCGGCTTGCGGCCGAGCGCATACTTCTCGAGGACGACCTCGCCATCCTTGATCGCCATCAGGCCGGTGATGCGGTTGTCCTTCATGAAGGCATCGAGGCTCGATGCGCGGCGGTTGAAGGTGACCTTCGGGTCGATCTGGGTCGCGGCGGCGGGGAGGGGACTGACCTTGTCGCCCCTCTTGATGGTGTCGACCGCATAGACCTTCTCGATGGCAGGATAGCGTTCGAGTTGCTGCTTCTGCGTCCAGGTCAGGATGGAGGTGACGGGTGGATCGGTGATCGGCTTCTGCGCCAGAGCGGGTTGGGCGAGGGCGATTGCGAGCGCGCCCGCGGCGATGGCCGGCAGGCCGGTTGTCCGTGTTGTCATGATGTCCTCCTCCGTGCGGATCCCAGTCTCGAGGGAGGTTAGAAAATAAGCGACCTCGCGTCCGTCAAGACGCGGATGCGCGTAGCCGGAATTACGGTCGGCGCCTCACGGCGTTGTTACGGCAGGCCGCGGCTTCGGGGCGATCACTGCGCTGCGACTGCTTCCGGACCGAGTTCGAGTTCGACGCGACCGGCGCGCGGCGAAGCCATTTCCGGCAGCTGGCAGATCACCGATGTGCCAGCGCCCGGCGCCGACTTGATCTTCACGTCCCCGCCATGCAGCTCGACGAAGGAGCGGACGAGGGCGAGGCCAAGGCCTGCGCCGCGCGTGTCTGAAATGAACGAGTCGAACACACTCGACTGGCGGTCCGGCGCGATGCCCTTGCCATTGTCCGAGACGGCGAGGCGAATGATGTTCTCGCTCGGCACCGGCTTGGACGCCTCGATCTTGATGTGGCCGCCGGGTCCGGTGAAGCGCAGGGCGTTGGAAAGCAGGTTGAAGAGCACCTGCTTGATACGGCGCTCGTCGGCATGGATGTTGCCGATGCGGTCGTCGCACAGGATCTCGACGCGCACTTTGGTGTTCTGCGCCGAGGAGACGACGAGGTCGACGGCGCTTTCCATGGCGGCGCGCAGCGAGAAGCTAGAGAGTTCGAGTTCCATCTTGCCGGCTTCGATCATGGCGAGGTCCAGGATGTTGTCGATGACTTTCGAGAGATGGTCGGCCGCGGACAGGATCGAATCGACCTGCTCGCGTTGCTTGTCGAGGAGCGGTCCGGGGCGCTCGCTTTCCAGCAGTTCGGCATAGCCGAGGATCGTCGTTAGCGGAGAGCGCAGCTGGTAGCTGACGTTCTGCACGAACTCGTTCTTGAGCTTGTCGGCGGCCTGAAGCGCCTCGTTCTTGTCCTTGAGCGCCTGTTCGACCTTGCGGGCGGCGGTCACGTCCATGAAGGCCACCAGGGTCGCGCCAGTGGGAAGCGGCTGGGTGATCCAGGTGATGGTGCGGTCATTCGACGTGCGCATCACGCCCTGCGCCTGCTGGCGATACTCGGGCGAGGGGTTGGTGACCCGGCTGCGGATCGTGGCCCAGACATTCCTGTCGTGGAACATGCGCGCGCACTGGGCGACCACGGCGTCAAAGTCGGGCCCGTCATTGAGCGTGTTGCCCTTGAGCTCCCAGAGGTCTGCGAAGGCGTCGTTGTGCAGGCGGAGGCGACCATCGGCGCTGAACACCACGACCGCCTCGCGAAGGTTGTCGAGCGTCGCCTTCTGGACGTTGATGAGACGGTTGAATTCCGCCTTCAGCGAGACCTCGTCGGTGATGTCCTTGAACAGGAGCAGCACGCCCCCGAGCGGATGGCGCTGGCGGGTGACGCGCAGGATGCGGCCGTCGGGGAGGTTCCAGAGATCCTCGGTGAAGTCGACTTTCTCGCCCTGATAGTAGGCCAGCTCGTCACGGCGCCATTTGGCGAAATCGGGTTTGGCCGGAAGCTTGCGGCGCTCGCGCAGGCGGTCGAGGATCGAGCCGTGATCGGGTTTCTCCAGAAGATAGGCAGGATCGATGTCCCACATGGTCTGGAAGGCGCGGTTGTTGAAGATCAGCTTGCGGTCGGGGCCGAAGATGGCGACGCCGTCGGCGACGTGGTTGAGCGTGTCGTCGTGGGCCTTCGAGTTCTTCTCCAGCGTCTCGCGCGCTGATTCGAGGTCGGTGATGTCGAACGCCATCCCGCCGAGGCCGCCAGAGAGCGGAAACATCTTGACGCGCATGGCGCGGCGTTCGCCGTCGACCACGATATGGCGCATCTCGTCGGTTTCGGCGTTGCCGCCAATCGTCTTCTGCGCCTGCGCGGCGACATGCTGGTCGAGCATGATCTGCCGGTCGAGGACGTGGTCGACGCTGGGCGCGCCGACGGCCTTGAGGTAGGCGCGGTTGACCCATTGCAGCTTGCCGGCGCCGCTCATGCGCCAGGCCGGGAAGGGCGCCTTGCCCAGCATTTCAAGGAAGGCCATCGGGTCGCGAGCGACTGCGGCGCGGGCTTCCTCGATGCGGGCGCGAGCGCCGGATTCCTCGAGGCCCTTGATGGTGGTGTCGGTGATCCAGAGCACCGCGCGGGCGCCGGCGGTGCGGCCGTCGGCTTCGAGGAAGCGGCCGGAGGGGCCGATAATGGTGAGCGAGAAGGGTGCGCCGTCCTTGCGCAGCTGTTTCAGGCGTTCGCGCAGGGTGGCGTCCTGGCCGGCGCCGTCGCGGGCTTCGAGATCGGCAAGACCTTCGAGGATGCGCACGCCAGGATCCTCGGACGTACCGTCATCGGCGAAGCGGAGGATGCCCATCAGGGCGACGGGCGAGCCATAGAGGCTGGGCTCGCCCCATTCGGAGTTCGGATGCCTGGCCTGCGCCTCGGCGTCGGCGTCTTCCCACACCATGATGACGCCGGGATGGGCGCCGAACACGCTCTCGGCGCGCGCCAGCTTTTCCCGGGCCTGCTGTTCCTGTTCGCGGTACTTTCTGGCAGCGCCCCTTGCGCCATCGGAGATGCGGATCGCCCAGAGAAGGGCTGCAATGCCAAAGGCCGCTGCGCCTGCGACGAGCAGGACGAGCGGCTGGGTGAAGTTCATGTCCATGGTCGACGTCCCGCCAGGGCCGAATCACAACGCGGGGGCATCCTACAGGCGGACGCCCTCAGTTAACCAAATGAGAGAGGGCCGGTTAACGACGCGTTAAATCATTCACAGGTGTGGGTAAATTCTGCCTAGTCCGATGGCCGCAGACCTCACCCCGACACCGTTATTGTTTCTGAAACGAAACAATACGGGGCGTCTCAGATCTCCTGATTGTAGTGGCCGACCTCGGCGAACCTTGCGAGGCGCGGTTTGACTTCTTCCCGGAAGAGGGCGCGCATGTCGTCCTCGCCCTGCATCGACTCGACGACGACGACCAGCTCCGGCTTGTTGGATGAAGCGCGGACGAGAACCCAGGACCCGTCCTCAAGCGTGACGCGGGCGCCGTTGACCGTGTTCACGTCGATGATCTTGCGGCCGAGGATTTGGCCGCCGGATTTTCCAAGCGCCTGATAGTCGGCGACGACCTGGTCGACGATGCCGTACTTCTTTTCGTCGTCGCAGTGCGGGCTCATCGTGAGCGACGTCCACGCATGGCCGAGCTCGGCCTTGAGGTCCGACAGCGAGCGGCCCGGGTTGCGGTCGAGCATCATCAGAACAGCGGCGGCTGCGACGAGGGCGTCGTCATAACCGTAGCCGTAAGGTTTGCGGAAGAACATGTGGCCGGACTTTTCGAAGCCCGCGAGGGCGTCGAGTTCGGTGGTGCGGCGCTTGATGTAGGAGTGGCCGGTCTTGAAGTAATCGACCGTGACGCCGTTCTGCTTCAGCACGGGATCGGTCTTGTAGAGGCCGGTCGATTTCACATCAACGACGAAGGTTGCGTTCCGGTGCAGCCTCGAGAGATCGCGAGCGAGGAGGAGGCCGATCTTGTCGGCGAAGATTTCCTCGCCCTTGTCATCGACCACGCCGCAGCGGTCGCCATCGCCATCGAAGCCGACGCAGAGGTCAGCCCCGTGCTTCTTCACGGCCTGGCCCATCGAGACCAGCATTTCGTGGTCTTCCGGGTTTGGGTTGTACTTCGGGAAGGTGTAGTCGAGATTTGTGTCCATCTCGATCACCTCCGCGCCCATGCGGCGCAGGGCTTCGGGCGCGAAGGCGCCGGCCGCGCCATTTCCGCAGGCGCAGACAACCTTCAGCTTGCGCGTGAGTTTGGCGTTCTGCGAGACGCTCTCGATATAGCGCTCGCGCATGTCGTCGACACGGATAAGCTTGCCGCCGGCTTGCGGATTGAAGCGGCCATTAAGCACGATGTCCTTCAGGCGGCCCATTTCTTCGGGGCCGAAGGTGAGCGGCTTGTTCGCCCCCATCTTGACGCCGGTCCAGCCATTCTCGTTGTGGCTGGCGGTCACCATGGCGACGCATGGAATGTCGAGCGCGAATTGCGCGTAATAGGCGATGGGCGAGAGGGCGAGGCCGATATCGTGCACCTCGCAGCCGGCTTCGATCAGGCCGAGGGTCAACGCCTGCTTGATCGAGAGCGAATAGGACCGGTAGTCGTGGCCGGTGACGATGCGCGGAGCGACCCCCATCTCCCGGATAAGTGTTCCCAGCCCGAGGCCCAGCGCCTGGACGCCGAGAAAGTTGAGTTCCGGCGCTTTGGGATATTGCGGGCCGCCAAACCACCAGCGCGCGTCGTACTCGCGAAAACCCGTCGCCTTCACGAGCGGCGTCGTCTCGAAATCGAACGTGTTCGCCTGGAGATCGGTGCGCGGGATTTTCATCTTCGTGTTCCGGAAACTGTCGGGGGAGGCGGCTGAGGCCACTCCTTAAGGGAGAGCAATGACAGGGCCAAGTCGCTGGCGCCGCGAGGGGTGCACAAGGGCGGGTGAATGGGGTGAGCGTCAGGATGCGCCAGCCATCCCCCCCAAAAATGTCAGTCCGGGTTTCCGCAGCGCTTCTGCCGAAATCGCAGTGGCGCGGACGGAGACCAACTCGCGGCCAGACGGGCGTGGCCCATCCGGGACGTCCGGTCCTTGGCGCCATTCACCGGGGCTCTTCACGCTCGCCTGCGTCCACTCCCCCCGCGCCGTTGAAACGCGCTCGGCATGGTCTCCCATGCGGGAGTGATGGACGCATTGACGCACAGGTTCGCCCGCTTTGAGGCGCTGGACCTTACCCGGCCCGCGTTGGGTGGATCAGATCGTCAGCTGTGAGCCCATTTCGACGACGCGGGAGGTGGGGATCCGGAAGAACTCCGTTGCATTGGTGGCGTTGCGGCTGAGGAAGATGAAGAGGTGGTCCTGCCAGAGCGGCATGCCCCACTTGCCGTCGGCAAGCAGTGTTCGTCGGCTGAGGAAGAACGAGGTCGACATGATGTCGAATGACAGTCCGCGCTTCTTTTTCACAAGCGTCAGGCCTCGGCTGACATTGGGCGTCTCCATGAAGCCGAAGGTCATGGTGAGGCGGTGCATTGCCGGCGAGATGTCGGTGATTTCGATCTTCTTCTCGTCCGGCACGAACGGCTCCTGTGCGGTCCGCACATTGAGCAGCACATTGTGCTCGTGAAGCACCTTGTTGTGCTTGAGGTTGTGGAGCAGCGCCGCAGGGGCGGCTTCGGGGTCCGCCGTCAGGAACACCGCCGTGCCCTTCACCGTGTGGGGCGGATTGACCTCCAGCCCCTTCAGCACGTCGTTGATGGAGATGTCCTTTCGCGTGCGCGCCATGAGGATTTTCGTTCCGCGCGTCCACGTCCACATCACGAGCATCATGACGGCGGCGATGAGCAGCGGGACGTAGCCGCCCTGCGGCACCTTGAGCAGGTTGGATGCCAGGAAGACCAGTTCGAGCGTGATGAAGGGGAAGACGACCAAAGCGGCCAGCCAGACCGGCTTGTTCCAGATCCGCCGCACGGCCATGAAGGCCAGGAGCGTCGACATGATCATCGTCCCGATCACCGACACGCCGTAGGCCGAGGCCAGCGCCGAGGACGACCTGAAACCCAGCACCAGGAACACGACGCCGGCCAGCAGGATCCAGTTGACCTGCGGCATGTAGATCTGGCCGTGCTCCTCCGCCGAGGTGTTGACGATCTGCAGGCGCGGCAGGAGGCCGAGCTGGACCGCCTGTTGCGCCAGCGAAAACGCGCCGGTGATGACGGCCTGACTGGCCACGATGGTCGCCAGCGTTGCGAGCAGTACGAGAGGCGCCTGGAGCACGTCAGGCGCCATCAGGAAGAACGGGTTGCTCATGGTTTCCGGGTGCGCCAGCACCATCGCGCCCTGACCGAGATAGTTGAGCGAGAGGCAGGGCAGCACGAGCCAGGCCCATGCCGTCACGATCGGCTTGCGGCCGAAATGGCCGAGGTCGGCATAGAGGGCCTCAGCGCCTGTCACCGTGAGGAAGACCGAGCCCAGCACGATGAAGCCCAGCACCTGGTGCGTGGCGAGGAACATGAAGCCATAGTGCGGGCTCAGCGCGAGAAAGATCTGAAGGCCGTCGATGGCGATGTGATAGACGCCGAGCGCGCCCATCGTGACGAACCAGACGACGCAGACCGGGCCGAAAAGCTTGCCGACCACCGAGGTCCCGCGCTTCTGGATCAGGAACAGACCGACCAGCAGGCCGAGCGCGACAGGAATGATGAAGGGCTCGACGCGGCCCTGCAGCTCTTCGATGACAGTGAGGCCCTCGACGGCCGACAACACCGACATGGCAGGCGTCAGCAGCGCATCGCCGAAGAACATGCCCGCGGCGCAGATTGCGATCAGGAACAGGAGCGGCGTACGGCGGCCCACGATCCGCGACAGCATGGCCATCAGCGAGAGCGTTCCGCCTTCGCCGCGGTTGTCGAAGCGCGTGAGCAGCAGGACGTACTTGATGGTGACGATGATGATCAGCGACCAGAGCATCAGCGAGATCACGCCCAGCACATCATCGCGCAGCACGGGAACCGCGGTGAGGTCCGTCTCGGGGCCGACCGCGATGCCGGCCGCCTCGTGGTTGCGCACATTGATGTGGTGGATCGATTCCTTGAAGGCGTAGAGCGGGCTGGTGCCGATGTCGCCGAACACGACGCCGACCGAGCCGAGCGCAAGCGCCCAGAACCGCGCACCGGCCGGTTTGCCGTCCCCCGTCTGAGCCACCCCGCCGGAAGACGAAGTATCGCCCATTTTGTGCGCCTTCAGCCGCGGACCGCCCAAGATTCCTCAGGCTGAGCCTGCAGGACCGGGTCCCGAACGGAGGCGGCTGTTACGCCTGTCGGGGCCATGGCGGAAGCGGAAAAATTTTCGCCTGCTGCTATTTACTTCGCAGTGCAGCAGAGGCAGCGGGCGCTGCGCCATCGGCCTGGCGGGCCGGACGGGGGCCTTCCTTTACCGCCCAATTGGTTGATCGCGCCGGTAGGGCGTGCGCGCGCCTGGAGAACCCATGTTCAGAGGCTG
>Ga0172376_10000770_pt1 | contig 41340 bp, 35 predicted proteins | sample Lak35m_FD_121114 | JGI IMG/M metagenome (GOLD analysis project Ga0172376, IMG submission 121114) | Freshwater microbial communities from Kabuno Bay, South-Kivu, Congo - kab_092012_35m | ecosystem: Environmental > Aquatic > Freshwater > Lake | place: Democratic Republic of the Congo: South-Kivu...
CACAGAAGATTTGCGTGATATCCAAGTGCGATACGATATTGTTCATATTGCTGAGGCTTTTAGTTCTTCAAACCTAGTCTCAGCTTTTCTTTTGCTTTTGTCTACTCCGTCGAACTCACGTTGATTTAGCGCGAAGCGCTGTAAGGATGATGTAAAGTAACCCCAGATTCTGAATCAAAAGCATAAAGTTTATTAAGATCAAATCGCCAGAAACTGCGATCGCCAATTTGCCAATGATGTTCTAAGCCTATATCTGCCGAAACTCGCGCTCTTAATTCGCTATTTTGCAATTTCAATAACACAATCGTTTCCGAACCAAGAGCTTCCACTAGCTCCACAGTTCCCTCAAGATGGGCATCTGCTGAAGTTGCAGGTTGTAAATCTTCAGGACGAAATCCGAGAATGAAAGAGAGATCGCTACCAATTTCTCGAAGTGGCAATTCAAGTGGCAATTCATTAATAGCGATCGCCTGAATCAAACCTTCCCCTTGCAAAAATCCATCGCCATTGACATTTATCGGCAAAAAATTCATTGGAGGTGAACCCATAAAACCAGCTACAAATTGATTTGCGGGTTTCCGATAAATATTGAGAGGCGTATCTACTTGTTGAATGTCACCTTTATTTAAGACCACAATCCGATCGCCCATGGTCATTGCTTCCACTTGATCGTGAGTAACATAAATCGTAGTTACTTGTAATTGCTTTTGTAACTGCACAATTTGCGATCGCGTGTCACTGCGTAACTGGGCATCCAGATTAGATAACGGCTCATCCATTAGAAACACCTGCGGATTACGGGCGATCGCTCTGCCTAATGCAACTCTCTGTTTTTGACCGCCTGATAATTCTTTCGGTTTGCGCGTTAATAAATGGGAGATTAGCAAGGATTCAGCAACCTGCTGCACTCTTTGATCAATTTCGGCGCGTTGTTTTTTACCTGTTGTTGTCAACCAAGCTAAGGGTGAGGAATTTTGCGATCGCTGTCTTCTCAAGCCAAAAGCAATATTGTTATAAACCGTCATGTGCGGATAGAGCGCATAGCTTTGAAATACCATGGCAATATCCCGCACCTTCGGCGGTAAATGATTGATTTGGCGATCGCCTAAATAAATTGAACCATCGCTAACCTCTTCTAAACCTGCAATTAGGCGCAATAAAGTACTTTTCCCACAGCCTGAAGGACCTACTAAAACTAGGAATTCGCGATCCCTTACCTCTAGATCAATTTCTCTCAGAACCACATTTTGTCCAAATTTCTTGGTCACACCACACAATCGCACAGGAGCCATTTCTCAACATCCTAATCAAGTCAATTTTAAGATTTTCAGCAACTATCCTTTCCCCTCCCAATTAGTAGTGTGGTGCTTGGCATCACACCACTAATTGGGAAGTTTTTAATATCTACTTTTAGACTGGGAAGGGAGTTAAAGAAACGAAAATCTCATAATTCATTTTATCTCTTTGCGATCAAATATAACTGTATCTAAACTTCAAATAGAGGATAGCCCTAAAAAAACGTCAATTCGACGAACTCGCAAAATGGTAAAAATCGCAAAGCGATTTTTACCATTTTGCGCCATTTGTGCCGCGCTTCGCGCGGCGCAAATGGCTATATCGAATTCACGTTAAAAAGGAAAGTAAGGACGATCGGTGTGAAGCGCTGCCCATATTCTTACCTATTTAGCACTACAAAATAGAGTGGCGACGCTTCGCACCAAACCATTGGCGATCAAAATAAAACCCAGATAATTGTCAAAAGCTTTGGAGAACAAGGCTTTTGACAATTATCTGGGTTTTTACGACAAGATTTTTACTGGAGTTGTTAAGGAATGTTACTTAGTTTCTAAAAGTTGAGACTATCCCTACCATCATCTTTTATGTTCTATATGTCTTGTGAATGACACAAGCAAAAAAACAACGTTTTAATAAGATAACCAATTTATAAGGAGAGCGAAATGCCACTTGACGCTTTTTCTAGAGCTGTAGTTACAGCCGATGCTAGCACTTCAGTAGTAAGTGATATCAATGCTCTTAAAGCATTCGTAGCTAGCGGTAACCGCCGCCTAGACGCAGTAAATTCAGTAGCCAGCAACGCAAGCTGTGCAGTTTCCGATGCGATCGCAGGTATGATTTGCGAAAACCAAGGCTTGATCCAAGCTGGTGGAAACATGTATCCTAACCGTCGCTTTGCTGCTTGCTTACGCGACACTGAAATCATCCTTCGCTATGTCACCTATGCTTTGTTGGCTGGTGATTCTTCTGTATTGGATGACCGCGCTTTGAATGGTTTGAAAGAAACCTACTCTGCACTTGGAGTACCTACAACTTCTACCATCCGTGCAGTACAAATCCTCAAAGCGATCGCTGTAGCACACATCCAAGGTACTAACACCGAAGCCAGAGCAGGCGCGAAGTATCGCAAGAACGACAACATCATTGTAGAAGATCGTTGTGCAAGCATCGCTGCTGAAGCTGCTGGATACTTTGATCGCGTTATCGCAGCACTGAGCTAGTCTTTGCTAATCGCTCACAAACATTAACAGAAAGCTAAAAGTATAAAAAGAATCCAGTTTGGAGATTTAATAAATGAAATCCGTAGTTACCACAGTCATCTCTGCTGCCGATGCCGCAGGTCGTTACCCTAGCACCTCTGATCTCGAAGCAGTACAAGGTTCAATCCAACGCGCTGCTGCTCGTTTGGAAGCTGCTGAAAAGCTTGCTGGCAATATTGATGCAGTTGCTACCGAAGCTTACAACGCTTGTATCAAGAAGTATCCTTACCTCAACAACGCAGGTGAGGCAAACTCCAACGACACTTTCAAGGCAAAGTGCGCTCGTGACATCAAACACTACATGCGTTTGATTCAGTACAGCCTTGTTGTTGGTGGTACTGGTCCTTTGGATGAGTGGGGTATTGCAGGTCAGCGCGAAGTATATCGCTCTTTGGGCTTGCCTACCGCTCCTTATGTTGAAGCATTGAGCTATGCTCGTAACCGTGGTTGCTCTCCTCGTGACTTGTCTCCTCAAGCTTTGAGCGAGTACAACTCATTGCTCGATTATGCAATCAACTCTCTCTCCTAGTTTTTAGCAATTAGCTTTAAGTGATTAGCTTTTAGCTGAATTGATTAATTATGTAAGCCCAGAAGTTCTAAGTGATTTTCTTCCTTCAAAAGGTAAAATCCTAGTACTTCTGGGTTTACTTTTTGTATTTTATTAACCGAGTCTCTAATATCAATTCACAGAAGTGTGGCTACACTTCTGTGAATTAAAAACCAAACCCTGTAAGGGTTTTGAAAGCACAAAATGGCGTAGCCATTTTGTGCTTTGGTACAATTAGCTAACAGCTAAAGGCTAACAGCCTAATAACATATGGATAAACGCTTTTATAGTTTTTTTAATTTGACAGAAGATCAGGCGATCACCATTTTAGATACGCCTCAAGATCAAATAGGTGAAGATGATTCACGCTATATTGCTGCTTCTCATTTAGTTAATTTTAATTCTGAAAGATCGATCGCCGCTTTAGTTAGAGCAATTCAACAAACCGATCCTGAAATGGAGAATCGGATTGTGCGGCGGAAGGCTGTGGAAACTCTAGGAAGGCTTGAGGCAACCGTAGCTTTGCCCGTCATTCGGGAATGCTTATCCGATCCAGATTGCTACATGGTAGAGAATGCAGTTTGGGCGATCGGTGAAATCGGTACAGCAGATCCTGAGATTCTGCAGGAAATTACCCAATTACTAGATAGAGAAGCACAGACCTATCGAGTGATCATCCAGACTTTAGCGAAATTAGATTACAAACCTGCGATCGCCAAGATTAAACCATTCACCACCGATGATAGTCTGCCAATTTCTAGCGCAGCGATTACAGCAGTCTGTCGATTGACTGGCGACTTTTCACAAATGGATCAGATTGTTGCCCTGCTGCAAAATCGCAACGTGATCGCTCGACGCTTATCGATTCAAGATTTAATTGATGCTAATTATTACTCCGCAATTCCCGATATTTCCCGTTGCCCTGTATCTCTAGTATTCCGACTGCGGGGCATTCGGATGCTAAGCGAGGCCGGAATCCAAGAAGGAGCGATCGCTTTTGCAGACATTCAACCCTATCTTGAAAAATCTTTAATCGATCACCCCAATTCCCTATCCCTTGTGCATAGTTACGATACTCTGCCAGACTTATCCTTTCTAATCCAAGAACTATATGAAACTGATTTTGGACGTTGCTACAAAGCAATTAAAACGATTTTAGAGAACTATGCTGAAGCTGCTCCAGAAGCTCTTTTTGCCGCCTATGAGCAAGAAGCCAAAAGTGACTATGGTGCACATTTTCATGTAGTAAAGCTTTTGGGCTGGTTGAAACATGCTCCTGCCTACGATCTTCTCATCGAATCCCTACATAATAAGCAACCCCAATTCCAAAAATCTCGTGCCGCCGCCGCGATCGCCCTAGCGGAAATTGGTGACCCTAAAGCCATCCCCGAAATCAAATCTTGTCTCACAGCCCAAATCTGGGATCTCAAATATGCCTCTCTACTAGCCTTAGAAAAACTCGGCGATCGCAGTGGCTACGAAGTCCTTGCTAACGACAGCGATATACTAATTCGCGAAAAGACAAAAAACAACTCTAAAATCTAATTCCTTTTTACCTTTTACTTTTTTCTTAATAAATCATGTCCACCGAAACCTTTTTCCAACAACTAAAACACCCCAACCCCAACGTCCGCAACCAAGCCATGTGGGGAATTGCTGACAATTACGATGCTGAAGTAATCAATAGGCTAATGGCGCTGCTCGATGAAGAAGATACTACCTATCGCCGAGCCGCCGTCAAAACTTTGGGTGCAATCGGTCATGATTCTGTCACTCCTCTAGTTGCGGCTTTGCTAAATAGTGACAATGTGACTGTGCGAAGCAGTGCCGCCAAAGCTTTGGCGCAAGTAGTCATCTGTCATCCCGATGTGCCTCTGTCAGAGGAAGGTGTACAGGGTTTAAAGTCAGCATTACAAGATCCAAATCCTGTAGTTAATATTGCATCCGTGATGGCAATGGGTGAGATTGGGACACCAGTAGTACATCTGTTGATTGAAGCTTTACAAACAACTGAAAACCCTGCCTTGGCAATTTCGTTGGTCAATGCGATCGCTTCGACTGGTGATAGTCGTGGGATTGACCTGTTAAAAGCAATCATTAACGATGAGTCTGCGGACTCCTATGTGCGGGAAACTGCCACTAGTGCCATATCCAGATTAGAGATGGTGGCAGGTTTTAAGAGTAATTAAGGCAATTTCGAGTAATAAAAATACCGAGATGTGGTCTAAATTAACCCTAAAATATTAAACCGATAATAAAACAATTCTAAAAAATATCTATGTCCGATCCCAAGGTTAGCGCCGCCGTAGCAAGTCTCTATAATACCTATCCTTTTCCACCCGAACCCATCTTAGATGAGCCACCTCCAGGGTATAACTGGCGTTGGAATTGGCAAGCGGCTTATAGCTTTTGCACAGGGCAGAAACCTGCTAGAGATAATATTCGGATTCTTGACGCTGGCTGTGGATCGGGCGTAAGTACAGAGTATTTAGTGCATCTCAATCCTGAAGCAACTGTAGTTGGGATTGATCTGAGTGAGGGAACTCTTGCCGTTGCCAAAGAGCGTTGTAAAAGATCAGGAGCTACTAGAGCCGAATTCCATCATCTCAGTTTGTTTGATGCTGACCAACTCGAAGGAGAGTTTGATCTGATTAACTCCGTGGGAGTTTTACACCATACGTCCGATCCCATTCGGGGTATTCAAGCCCTTGCTAGTAAGCTTGCCCCTGGCGGATTGCTGCATATTTTTGTCTATGGCGAGTTAGGGCGTTGGGAAATTCGTTTGATGCAGGAGGCGATCGCTTTATTGCAAGGTGACAAGCGCGGTGATTATGTTGATGGCGTAAAAATTGGTAGAGAGATATTTGCCAATCTACCTGAAACTAATGCTCTCCGCCGTCGCGAAAAAGAACGTTGGGAGATGGAAAATACGCAGGATGCTTGTTTTGCGGATATGTATGTGCATCCTCAAGAGATTGATTACAACGTTAATACTCTATTTGAGTTGATCGATGCATCAGGCTTAGAGTTTCTGGGCTTCTCTAATCCTCAAGTTTGGGATCTAGATCGTTTAATTGGTAAAGCACCCGACTTAATCGCGCGATCGCAACACCTCACCGAACGAGAGCGCTATCGCCTGATTGAAGTTCTCGATCCGCATACAATTTCCCATTACGAGTTCTTTTTAGCACGCCCTCCCATTCCCAAACAAACTTGGCAAGTTGACGCAGAAATGCTAGCCGCGATACCTGAGCCTAGTCCCTGTATTTATGGCTGGAAAGATAGTTCTAACTTCTTAGACTACAATTATCAACTTGTGAGAACTAGTGATGCAGAATGGAAGTTCCTACTAGCTTGTGATGAAAATCAAACTAAACAGCAAACAGTTGCTCAAATTTTGCAGTCCGTTGATGCCAGCTTAGATGATGTGCGATCGCTCCAAAAGCAACAAATTATTCTTTTGAGGGCATAAAAACTAAACCTAAAAAACTATTTTGTCTGCAATGAAGGCAAAATAGTTTTTGGAGTTAGCTTTTAATTTTGGTTACCTGTAGCGTTTATCAGTCTGGTGAAGTATGGGTTGGGTTTCTAGCCTTCGGTGGGGAAACCAACCCTTGTAACGCGCTTGCTTGAAAAGCGCTATAAACAAAGCTACGATCCAAGCGAGTAAAAAATTTGTAATCTTACCCTATGCCATCCCGATCCGCTAGTTCTTCTCAAATACAAACATATTGGCAGAAATTTCTACCTTGGTTAGAATCTTGTGCAATCTTGGCTTGGGGCATTACGTTTCTGAAGCTATGGCTAGCAGGACAGTTATATCTGTTAATCCACCCTAATTACATTCCCCTAACTATAATTGCAGGTATCGGACTTACTATTGTTGGGATTGCTGAAGCTTGGCGAGTATCAAAACGGCGACAAGGCTATACCAATAAACAACAGCATGTGACATTGATTAAGCCATCTTTGAGTAGTAGTTTGCTGTTGATCGTAGCGATCATTGCTTTGTTTATTAACCCACGACCATTTACTAGCGAAAAGGCAATTCATCAAGGTGTTATTGACAATATTGCCGATGCTAGAACTATTCCCCAATCATTTCGAGCTAGCAATCGCCCCGAAGAGCGCACCCTCGTAGAATGGGTACGCACGATCAGCGCCTATCCTGAGCCTGATGCTTATAAAGGACAAAAGGCAAAACTCACAGGCTTTGTTGTCCATGCGCCTGATCAGCCAGACAATATGTTTTTGATTACGAGATTTGTGATTACCTGTTGTGCTGCCGATGTTTATCCTGTGAGCCTGCCAGTCAAAATTGCGGAAAGCCGTGCTAAGTACCCACCCGATAAATGGTTGCAAATCGAAGGTCAAGCTGATGTAGATATCAAAGATGGCAACCGCCAAGTTGTAATTGTGGCAAGTAATATCACAGCGATCGCTGAACCCCAAAATCCCTATGACTATTAACTGTATAGATTAACGTGAATTCGATATAGCCATTTGTGCCGCGCGCAGCGCGGCGCAAATGGCGCAAAATGATAAAAATCGCAGAGTGATTTTTATCATTTTGTGTGTTCGTCGAATTGACGTTTAGATTACGTCAGCAAAAGTCCTCTCCATTTTCCTAAAATACCAAACACCGCTCCAAAGCAATAAAAATACTAACCCGACTGAAAGCAAAAAGCTTGGTACATATATATTTGCATTACTACCAAGAATTGCCCATCGAAACCCGTCAATTACACCCACCATTGGATTAATAGAATATAGTAAACGCCATTGCTCAGGTACAATATTGCTGCTAAATCCAACTGGAGAAATATACAAGCCAAACTGGATAATAAAAGGTACAACAAACCTAAAATCTCGATATTGGACAGTCAACGCGGCCAACCATAAGCCTGCACCCATTGAAGCCGATGAAGCGATTAGGATAAAAAATGGCAATGTCAAAATTCGCCAATCAGGAACAAAGTTATACCAAGCCATTAATCCCAAAAGAATGATTCCTGAGATTAAGAAATCCACAAAACTGACTATCACTGCACTAGTTGGCACAATTAGTCGAGGAAAGTACACCTTAGAAATTAAATTAGCGTTCCCAATCAAACTATTGCTACTCTCACCCAAAGCATTGGCAAAGAACTGCCAAGGTAACATACCTGCAAAAACTAGAATTGGGTAAGGAACGCCTTGTGAAGGTAATTTTGCCAACTGGCCAAAGACTACAGTAAACACCACCATAGTCAAAAAAGGTCTAATCAACGCCCAAGTAATGCCGATCGCCGTTTGTTTGTAGCGGACTAAAATATCACGCCATGCCAAAAAATAAAATAGTTCTCGATAGCGCCACAAATCCTTCCAATACTGACTTTCTATACTTCCAGCTTCAATAATTAGTTCCTTTTGAGATATTGGAATTTTTTCATTCATTATGGAAAAATCAATATAAGCTTAGATTTACGCATTAATATGCAGATTCATTCTGCATTTGATGATACTTCCATAAACTACCTCTCTTTTCAATAAGCTCTTGATAGGTTCCCTGTTCAACAATTTCACCTTTTTCCAAAACCACTACGTTATCAGCACGAACGATTGTCGAAAGGCGATGAGCAATCGTAATTACTGTACATCCCTTAGATAGATTCTCTAATGAATCTTGAATTAATCTTTCTGTTACAGAATCAAGTGCACTTGTTGCTTCATCTAAAATTAAAATCTCAGGTTTTCGTAGTAAAGCACGCGCGATGGCAATTCTCTGTCTTTGTCCACCTGATAACTTTACACCGCGATCGCCAAGTATGGTGTCAAACCCTTCAGGCATTTCTAGGATAAAATCTAGAGCATTAGCTTGTTTCGCAGCTTCATATAACTCTAATTCATCAACTATATTTACTCCATAAGCAATATTATCTTTAACTGAGGCATTAAATATAAATGTATCTTGGCTTACGATAGCCATCTTACGACGGAAAGAATTAATCTCAAAATCTCTTAAATCAATACCATCAACCAAAATATTCCCTTGTGTTGGTTCATATAACCTAGGTATCAAATCGGCTAAAGTGGTTTTTCCTGCACCTGAAGCACCAACAAGAGCAGTAGTCTCGCCACACTTAATGGATAAATTGATATTTCTTAAAATAGATTGATCCAGATCATAGCTAAAGTAAACAGATAAGAAGTCAATTGATTTCTTAAGGCTTGTAAATTCTATATCACCATTTAGAAGATAGACTTTATCTTTTCTTTGTAATACGTTTCTTACTTTATTATATGATCCCGCAAAGCCTGCTAGTTCAGTTTTGATATTGTTAACTTGTTGCACAAGAGGCATCATCCGAAACAGCACAAACATTAGTGTTAGTAAAGCAGAAACTTCCAATTTCCCTGAAATGACAAGAAAGTTAAATGCAACTAAAATAATTCCAATCAAAATTGCAGTGGATATAGTTTCAGCTAAAGGACGCACAAGACTCATATAAGAAAACAAATCAAGATGCGTCTTTCGTAAATTCAATGAATTTTTATAAAACTTTTCTCTCTCAAATTGTTGTGTACATGAGGTTTGGATTGTACGAATTCCATTAATAAACTCAAGGGTTACAGAAGCAAAATTAGAGTAGGCTTGTGATGTTGGAAAACTCAACTCCCTTACTTTAATACCAAGTTTTGATATAAATAATGATAATGCCCCAAATAGAATTAAAGCAACTATAGATAATTGCCAAGAAATCACAAACATTGAGATTATGTAAACAATTAGCGTTGCACCAGTTATACCAAGAGCAGAAGCATTTGAAAATGAGCGCTGTATGTACTCTATTTCATGGGTCATTGAATTGATTAAGTCACCAGACTTTGAGCTTGAGTAATAACTCAAACTTACACTTATCAACTGTTCAAACATTGATTTATGTAAGCGATCGCCAAATGCAGATTCTGTTGACAGTGCAAATACTGCAGCCCAATAAGAAAAAACTGATCGCAGAAAAGCTGAAATAATTACTAGAAGACCTAATCTATTCAGTCTTTCTATATGGCTAGACTGAATTCCTAAAATAAAAGCATCTAACCAACCCGTATTTATCTGGGATGTTTGCGGGTTAGGATTAATAATATTTTGGAGGAATAAATTAATAACACCTACCGCTATACCTTCAAATATAGCGCCTAAAACAGAAAATACTATAGCCAGTGAGGCAGTTAGCCAGAAATATTTAAATTCCCTCAGAAAAATGTAGTTATGTTTCCAAAACTTACTACTTTTTACAATATTTTTGAAAAGTTCTGTTTTAAGGAGCATGGATCTGACCAATATCTATCTTAAGCCTAAATTTAGAACTGACGCAGAAAACGTAGGTCACTTGTAAAAAGACGACGAATATCGTCTATTTTATGCAAAACCATGGCGACTCGGTCTACGCCAAAACCCCATGCAAACCCAGTGACTAGTTCAGGGTCATAGCCAACGGATTTAAAAACATTGGGATCAACCATACCACAGCCGCCAAGTTCAAGCCATCGACCGTTCCACATTACATCGACTTCGGCAGATGGCTCAGTGAAAGGGAAGTAGCTAGGACGGAAACGAATTGGACAATCTCCTAAAAGTTCTTCGACAAAGGTTTTGACAGTACCTTTGAGATCGCCAAAGGTTAGGCCTTCTTCAACAGCTAAAAGCTCGATCTGATGAAAAATTGGCGAATGGGTAGCATCAATGTCATCTTTACGATAAACACGACCTGGACAAGCAATTCGCAAAGGAGGTTCATTTTCTTCCATATAGCGAATTTGCACTGAAGAAGTTTGTGATCGCAATAATTTCCCATCGCTCAAATATAGGGTATCTGCCATGTCACGGGCGGGATGATCGGCAGGAGTATTGAGGGCTTCAAAGTTATAATAATCAGTCTCAATTTCTGGTCCTTGGGCAACTGTAAAACCTAAGCCCACCAGAATGTCCAGCATATGGTCAATAGTGCTTTGGATTGGGTGCTGCCTCCCTTGATAGAAGTTCAAGATGCCTGGCATTGTTACATCAAGGGTCTCCGCTTCCAAGCGCTTAGCAATTACTGATTGCTGAATCGTGATTTTGCGTTCTTCTAGCTGAGTTTGCAAAGTCTGCTTAACTTGATTGGCGATCGCCCCAACTTGAGGACGTTCTTCAGCAGATAGCTTGCCCATAGCACCAAGAATTTGAGAGAGAGTGCCTTTCTTGCCTAAGTACTCCACCCTTAACTGTTCTAATTCTTCAGAGGTTTGCACATCTCCAACTGATTTTGTTGCGAGTTCTGATAGAGATTGCAATTGAGCAGTTAAGCTCTCTAAGTCCGTTGCCATCAACGTTTCCTAATTTATGAAGAATTTTTCCTGTCATAACTTTAGCAGAAAAATTACAAGATCTGCAGTGATCGGTCAATTTTCTTGGTTTATGCCCAAAAGCCTGAGCCAAAGCAAATTTTCGGCTCTGGCTTTTGAGCTTAAAATATGTGCATTCAAAAAGCATAGAAATTGCAAGCAATTTCTATGCTTTTTGAAAAGATTTGATTTGATCTCTATCTTTTAGCGCTAGCTAAGAATGTCATGGGGTCGATCGCACTACCACCATTTGGACGAATCTCAAAGTGCAGGTGAGGACCTGTACTGAAGCCTGTACTTCCCATCTCACCAATGATCTGGCCTTGACCAACTGTTTGACCTTCTTTGACATACAGTGCATTCAAATGTGCATATCTAGTGATAGTGCCGTCAGGGTGGCGAATGTCAATCATATTACCGTAGCCACCATCATGCCACTGTGAGTATTCCACTACTCCAGAGGCGGCAGCTAAAATTGGAGTACCAATGGGAGCTGCAATGTCGATGCCTTGATGTATTCTTCCCCAGCGCCAACCATAGCCAGATGTAAATACACCATCTGCTGGCCAGATAAAGCCAGTTGACAAGCCATAATCTTGGACATCAGGTAAGTAAGCACTTGCCATCAATTGTGGTAACTGAGGAGAAATCCCTGAACGATCGCCTGGGTTAGCAATCGCACTACGACTACTGTCAAAGTTGCGATCAGGATTTGGTGAAGAGTTTAGATTTGCTGCTGCAATCTTAGCTGCTTCTAACTTACGAGCTTCTTCAGCTCTACGTGCTGCTTCTTTGATCTCTGCATCACGAACTTTAGCATTGAGCTGATCCACTTCAGACTCTAGGCGCTTCACTTCTAGGGAAGTCATTCTTGCTTCTGGTTCAGGCAATAGAGCTACTTGATTGGGCTGTGCAACGATTGCTGCTTGTTGGTCAACAGAGCCAGAAGCAGGAACCTTAGGCGCAAGACTAGCTGCTAATCTTGCAGGAATCTGTACATTTGGTTCAGATGCTGGTTGAGAAATGGCAGATATTGGTTCTCGATTATTGCTGCTGGTTTGTTCAACCGACTGATTTGCAGGAATCACAGGAGTTGATATCGCAGCTATAGGTGCAGGCTTAGCAATGGGCTCTGATGCTGGTTGATTCAAAGTCTCCACAGGCGCAGCATCCACATTGATGCGCTGTTCCTTGACTAAGGAAGCAGGAATCTGTGGAATAGATAAAGCTGCCGCAATTCTAGGGGAAAACTGGATCTTAGGTTCAGCGGCTGGCTGCTGAGAAGAATTAGCTTCAATAGGGGTTGAGCGACCGCTACTGTACTGCTCAGAAGCGTTAGCAGCAGGGATTGACGGTGTAGTTATCGATCTAGCTGGTAAATTAAGGGCAGTTGGAGATAGCGGAGGATTTTTCTTACCATTAGAATCACCTAGATCGCCGAGTAGCTGACTGGGCGCAAAGGGTAAAAGCACAGCCGCGACCTTAACTGCTGGCTCACTAGCAACCGGCAAGCTTGGTTGGAGCGCTGTTGCCTTAGTTTGTAAGTTGACAGACTGTTCTTGGACAGGAGTAAATGGCAGACCAGCAGAAGTTTCAGAGCCTGTTAACTGCATTAAACCGTCCCAAGGAGAAGTGCGATTAGCTGCTGCAACTTTTGTGACTGCATCCTTGGGCAAAACCATCGGAGTTGCAGCCGTTACTCTCACTGGCTCAGCTTCTTTGGAGGCATATTCTGGCAAAACTCTGGTAGTTTCAGACAAAGTAGCGACAGGAGATGGAATCTGCTTGGTTGGCTTCTCATTAGAAGAAGCGACCACTTGCGTCTCTGGGAGATTACGTCCCTGAGGAAGCTTTAACTCTTGATTAAGCTCTAACCACTGAGGACTTTCTAGCTTATTTGCCTCAATGATCGATTTTTGAGTTATACCGTAACGACGGGCTATAGTCTCAATCGTATCGCCATTTTGGACACGATATGAAATGTACTTGGGCTGCTTAGAGATGGAGTTTTCAGCGATATTTGATTTGGAACCATTACTAGCTAAGGTAGCTACAGCTTTTTTACCTTCTAATTGCTGTAGGCGTAGCACTAAACGCTCTTTTTCAGCTATTAACTGTCTTTTGACATGACCTTCTTTAACCTGCATTAAGGTCGAGACATTTCCTGGAATTACTAGAGGCTGATCAATTGCTAAAAAGTCACCTGAAGTTAATGAAGTAAACTTAATAATCTCGTTCTTGGGAACATTGTAATAGCTAGAAATAGCTTCTAATGTATCCCCTGGTTTGACCTTATGAACTAAGCCGTTCACTGGTGGAATTACCAACTTAGTTCCTGGTTGTAATTCAGTATTTGCACTTATGTTATTTGAAGCAGCGATCGCAGCCGCATCAACTTGATAAACTTGAGTTAATTTCCATAAAGTTTCATCTTCACGCACCTCATGGACGATTACTCCTTGGGAATGATCCCATGTACCAGAAGCGATCGCAGTTCTAGCCATTTCATATTTGCGATCCTGATTTTGTCCCATCACATCAGTCAAGGTACGCGATGAAGCAGCAACAGGTGAAGCCTTAAGGTTGTTATTTGATGTCTGTTGGTTAACCAACACCCCCACAGTTCCTGCGGATAGAGCAAAACCCAAAACTGCAAGCGAACGACGCACCTTCAGAGAGGTCATCTTTTCGCCCAATGTCAGGGAAACACTGGTTGTTAGATCCTCGTCTTTGGAAGATATCTTTTTCAAAAAACTGCCTCCTCTAAACTAGCTTTGCTCCTGATAAATCAAGTGTGAAAATAAAGCGAGTTAAATAATTACAACTAATTAAGGTAGTTGATTATTAACTCAGCAAGGAGCAATTACAAATCATAAGTTACCTTGATTTTTTCCTTATAACAAGTTCATGATGAACAGAAAAAATTAGAGTTTTATGTATTCAAGTCTTGCAATTTAGTAGATGCATATGTAAAAGCGATCTGTCAAGCATCAGTTTGGTAAAATAATCTTGCAAAATCTATAAAAAATCAATTTGTACTTAAATATACCTAAAGATAGTTTTTGCAAAAAACTCTTCTCCCCAGTTATTGTTTTTTTTGAGTCTACAAGATGATTTTGCTTAATTAGATATCTTAAGGTATCTCTCAATCCCATGGATAGCAATAGCAGGTGTTGTAGTTTTTTATAGGTGCAAGCTCTTGATATCTTTGTTTTACGCTTATTTGCTACATCTAGCGTTTTATATTAATTTATTTTGTTGTGTAATCTTTTTTTAACAATTTGCTTTAAAAAATTTACAAAATAAATTCTCAGTAGGCAGTTTGCTGGGATATTGACCATTTGATTAGAGTTGGAGGGGAGCAAATCCATCTGAATTTCATGTTGTTTTTTGTGCTTAATTTTTATGTATTGCAACCATAAATTGGTCTAAATAGCGCCAATTCACCATAGATGACTAGCGCTTTATACCAATTCACAGAAGTATGGCTACACTTCTGTGAATTGGTATGATTTATTCAATGTCATTTCGATGAGAGCGGAAGATGCAAATGGCTATATCGAACTCACTTTTATTTACTTTTGAGGATTTTTACAGCGCTTTGCGCTAAATTAAAATCGAGAAAAATTTTGAAAGCGGCGCGAAGCGCCGCTTTCAAAATTTTTCTGTACTACTTAAAGCCTCATCAGGCTGTATCTGTGATTTACTCACAATCATCAGGATGTATACATAATTACATTGGGTACATCAATAGCTTAAAATTACTTTAAAAATGCCTTAAAAAATGAAATCACATTTAGAGATAGCAGCTTTTACCAGCATAACCACAGTACCGAGACTCTACCCTTTAAATTAGGGTTAACGTACTTTATTTGCTTAAAAAACCGTTGTCAGACTAATTGAATAAATTTCAGTATCTGAACAGGCAGCATCTATCTTTGTCTGCCCGATGTTGAAATTCTGCCATTTTTAGCACTATAGGCTAATTTAAAGACTTTTTAGGAAAAGAAGATCTATGAGCATTGGATATCTCGCGCTGGTCTTACACGCTCACCTGCCTTACGTCCGCCACCCCGAAAGCGACTACGTACTTGAAGAAGAATGGCTATATGAGGCGATCACCGAGACTTATATTCCCCTAATCAAAGTATATGAGGGGCTGAGGCGAGATGGTATTGATTTTAAAATGACCATGAGCATGACCCCGCCATTGGTATCAATGTTGCGCGATCCACTTTTGCAAGAACGTTATGATAAGCATCTGGCTCTGTTACAGCAATTGGTTGAGCTTGAAGTTATTCGCAATGAACACAATGGTCATGTCAAGTATCTGGCTGAGTACTATGTTAAAGAATTTGCCGAAACTCGCGAAACTTGGGAAAAATACGGCGGCGATCTAGTAACTGCGTTTAAGCAATTTCAAGATACAAATAATCTGGAAATTATTACCTGTGGAGCGACTCATGGTTATCTGCCACTGATGAAAATGTACCCAGAGGCAGTCTGGGCGCAACTAGAAGTCGCAGTTGAACATTACACCCAAGAATTTGGACGCGCACCAAATGGAATTTGGTTGCCAGAATGCGCTTATTACGACGGATTAGAGAGATTATTAGCGGATGTTGGACTGCGCTATTTTCTGACCGATGGACATGGGCTTTTGTATGGTCAGCCTCGACCTCGGTTTGGCACATATGCGCCTGTTTTTACAGAAACAGGTGTAGCTGCATTTGCTCGCGATCATGAGTCATCGCAGCAAGTATGGTCGTCAAAGGTTGGCTATCCCGGAAATGCAGTTTATCGGGAGTTTTACAAAGATTTAGGATGGGAAGCCGAGTATGAGTACATCAAGCCGTTTATTATGCCTAATGGCCAGCGTAAAAATACAGGTGTCAAATACCACCGTATTACAGGAACTGATTTTGGGCTAGATGCAAAACAGCTTTACGATCCTTACTGGGCAAAAGAAAAGGCTGCTGAACATGCAACAAACTTCATGCAAAACCGTGAAAGGCAAGTTGGCTATCTACATAATATGATGGGTCGTCCGCCACTTGTGGTATCTCCCTATGATGCAGAGCTGTTTGGACATTGGTGGTATGAAGGGCCTTGGTTTATTGACTTTTTGATTCGTAAGTCCTACTACGATCAAACGACCTTTGAGATGACGCATCTTGCTGATTATTTGCGTGGTAACCCCACTCAGCAGGTATCACGTCCTGCTCAATCCAGTTGGGGTTATAAGGGTTTCCATGAGTATTGGCTAAATGAGACAAATGCTTGGGTTTATCAGCATTTACATAAAGGTGCAGAACGGATGATTCATTTATCCTATCGTGAACCTGCGGATGAACTGGAATGGAGAGCTTTAAATCAGGCAGCTCGTGAGTTGCTTTTGGCACAGTCTTCTGATTGGGCTTTCATTATGCGTACTGGCACAATGGTTCCCTATGCGGTTAGAAGGACGCGATCGCACTTAATGCGTTTGGAAAAACTATTTGATGATATTGAGGCTGGCACAATCGATGCTGGCTGGCTGGAGAAAATTGAATATATAGACAATATATTCCCTGAAATTAATTACAGAACCTATCGACCATTGACTGCTGGCTAATTGCTTCAGTAGACACTCTAAAAGAGAAAAGAGGTGCAATGCACCTCTTTTCTCTTTTAGAGTCCAAGAAATTTCTTAATATTGATTTAATAAAGTATTGGTAGCATATACTACCGTTTTGATAATTATATGTTATGGTACTCATATATAAACAACATGTAATTTATAAGGATATTGGAGATGAATAATCTGCAAAGAAAGGCTGAAGCTACTGCAAATCATAAAGCCAATTTATCAGCCTCAATCAAGCGCCGTATGGAAGTTGCCCGTGCTAATGATGACACTGGTTTAATAAATGTCCTTGAACAAGAAATGAAGCAACTAGGCTTAAATTAAAAAATCAGGGCGCTTTGCGCCCTGATTTTTTTAGGTAACACCGCCGAAAACTTCAATGTTTTCAAATAAACAGACGGGGGAAGCATGACCTACACGGATTACTTGGTTAGGCTCACCTTTACCACAAAAGGGCGAACCATAGGCTTCGACAGTGTGGCGATCGCCTACTTTGGTCAGGCTATTCCAGAATTGATTCGTAATCCCGCGATAATTAGGATTACGCAGAGTTTTGGTTAATTTGCCATTTTCGATGAGTTTTGCGTATTCGCAGCCAAATTGAAATTTATTGCGATAATCATCGATTGACCAAGAGCGATTTGATTCCATATATACGCCACTTTCAATGTTGACGATGATCTCTTCAAAGGATTGTTCGCCTGCCTCAAGGTTAATATTTGCCATGCGATCAATTGCCGGACGATTCCACGAAGTTGCTCTGGCATTAGCTACGCCATCAATACCCGATCGCACTTGACTTTCAGAACTACCTAGTCCCCGCAAAAGCTTACCTTCTTTGATCAAATATTCTTTGGTGGCAGGTATTCCTGCATCATCAAAGCCATAGCTAGCAAATTCGCCAGCCATCGTGGGGTCAAAGGAGACGTTCATTAATGGTGAACCATACTGCATATTGCCAAAGTCCTCAAGTTTGATAAAGCTGCCACCTGCGTAATTGCGCTCATCTCCTAGGATGCGATCAATTTCTAAGGGATGTCCGATGCTTTCATGGATTTGCAGCAACATTTGATCTGGTGCAAGGACTAGCGCAGTGGTTTCCGTAGGACATTCGGTTGCTGAGAGTAGTTCGATCGCTTGTTCGCCGATAATTTGCGCCCTTCGCAAAATTGATTGGCGATCAAATACTTCCATGCCGATTTGATTGCATCGCGCAAGTTGTCCGTTATCACCACGGCGTTGAATGATTGAGCCATCCTGAGCCGTAGCCGCGTAGTCTGTGGCTATGGTCAGAAATTTTTGATAAATGTCTGAGCCATTACTACTAGCAAAATTGGTTTCAATTTCAGTGATGACTGCATAGGCACTAGTTTTGACGATTTTGTCAGATACTTTTAAGGTGTCGCAGATTTCGATCAGGAGTTCATTGATTTCTTGTGCAGCGATCGCATCCGACGGTTTGAGAAATGGTGAGAAGTACTGCCCGATCGCCTGTGGTCGTTGAGCGATCGTAAAGCGATGTACAGCCCATTTCGCAGCAGCTTTCGCTTGTTGATAGGCTTTCTGCGCTGTAATTTGGATATTTTCGAGGTCGAGATGATTGGTACTAGCATAGCCAAACTGTCCGTCAGCTAAGATTTCAATCATTACGCCGTGGGACTGGCTGCGTCCATTGGACTGGGGCTTGCGATCGCGTACATATCGAGTCGTGTTAATTTCTTTGACTTCACGTAAGCCGATCCATTCAGCAGATGGTAGATCAATATGAGATAAGGCAGCTTTTAAATCAAATTGCATCAGTAAAATCCATAAAGTAAAAGAGACGCTTTGCGTCTCTTTTACTTTATCAACTATTAAGCGGGTGATGGGATTCGAACCCACGACATTCTCCTTGGCAAGGAGATGCTCTACCACTGAGCCATACCCGCATATCTAAGCCTAGTCAGTGCTTTAATAAATCACTTACTTGCGTTTAGCGCTTTATTAATATGACAAACATTGCAATTAATGTCAACTATTTTTTGTCTCTATAATTTTTGTCTCTATAAAGAGTAGGGGCGCTTCGCGCCCCTACTCTTTTAGTATTTGAAGCCATTTTTGCGAGTATGGATGGCAGGTTCGCCATCACGGAGGCGATCGCCTGCGGCGATCGTCGCCAAGATTACAGTGTGGTCACCTGCGTCAAGACTACCTGTAACAGTCGCATCAAGATAGGCGATCGCCTCAGTTAGGTAGGGCTGACCACTGGGGGCTGCAGCTGTCTCCAACCCATCAAAAGGATCAACATCGGGAGCAAAACCTTTGGCAAAATGTCCGATAATTTTGCCATTTCCTTTTTCAGCAATATTAATTACAACTGGACTGCCAACGGTCAAAAAAGACTCAATGGGTCTACCTTTGCCAACAATGATTGTTACGGAGGGAGGATTAAATCCAGCCTGCTGCACCCATGAAGCGAGCATGGTAGCAGTTTTACCATTTTGTTGAGATGTGACAATAAACAAACCACTAGGAATCGCTCCTATAGCGGCTCCGAGTTGTTCATCTTGAGATGTGGTAACGGTCATTATTCACTAAGATTATAAAAAGACTGGCTTTAGCTTACAGCGCTTTGCGCTTACTTAAAACCCAAAAATATTTTTGAAAGTAGCGCGAAGCGCCACTTTCAAAAATATTTCTGTACTACTCAAAGCCTCAATAAATAGGCTGTAACGTCAATTCGACGAACGTGCAAAACGGTAAAAATCGCTTAGCGATTTTTACCGTTTTGCTCAATTTGCGCCGCGCGAAGCATTGCTTTAATAAATAAAAAGCGGCGCAATGCGCCGCTTTTTATTCAATATTAAGCTTTAGACATAAGCAGTCTGGAATCCCCACCAGAGCAGGAACCCGATCGCACTCAAAACTACAATGCTGGATAGCACGATTGATAAAGGGCTATCTGCATTTTCAAACTTCATGATGCCGCGATTAAAATCTGACATATAAGCAAAACCTAACTAGATGATTTAGATTATTTGAGCAAAACACTTTGATTATCGCTTAACTCTGAAGGAGATAGTGCAAAAGTAACTAAATATCTGTGAATAGGCTCCCTAGGATAGTAAATTACCTATGACTGAATGGCTTCGTGTTTTTTGGTTACCATCTAAACCTATTGCCAAGTTAAAAGAATTACCCCAAGATGCTGGAGTGTATTACATCACAGCTTTATGGATTGTGTTGTACGTGGGTAAAGCCAAAAACTTACGCAATCGCTGGAAAAATGCCCACCATCGCTATCAACAATTCAAACTTCTCCATCCATTTGGCAGATTACATTACAAAATTTTGACAACTGCTCAGATCCATTCCTATGAAAAAGCTGAAATAGCCCGCTTTCGTCCAGCATGGAATGGGACAGCCAGAGTAACTTTTTGGGATTTACTATGTTTGTTTGTTGCGGTATGGGGGCGAGTAATCATTTATATTTCACTGCTGATGCTGGCGATCGCTACTCTTATTTATCTGCTATAGCAATGCAAGTCTATAAGCCTTAAAAGATGATTGGCGGCGCGAAGCGCCACCAATCATCTTTTAAGGCTTTGATTTTTCCTAGCGCTCCTAAGAAAGTGAATTCTATATAGCCATTTTTGCCGCGCGAAGCGCGGTGCAAATGGCGCAAAATGGTAAAAGTCGCAGAGCGATTTTTACCATTTTGCACGTTCATCGAATTGACGTTAAATGAGCTGTAAGATTTGGAGGGTTGTAAGAGCATACTCCTACAACCAATTTAGGATTGCTATATTGGAGTCTATGTTGCTAATACAGAAATCTTTAAAAATTCGATTTCGCGCAATTTGGACAAGCATTTTATTAACTACACCGCCAAATTATGCCGATCGCTTAGAGTCTTTGACTAAATTAGTAGTTAATGACTCCTTGAACAATCTAGAAATAGCCAACGAAATTGATCTAACTATGGTGGTCATTGTCATTGGTGCATATTGGCATCAAGACCTACAGAAAGTGAGATCGAGGATATTAGCATTACAATCCCAGAGCAGTGCTGATATTCAAGAATTAGTGTTAGCCTATGCGATCGCTTTAGCCTGTCGAGATGATCTGCATCCGCTATCTTTGATTAGCCAGATTTGTCATGACTTCAATACCAGAAAATTGCTGAGCCGAGACCCTGCCGACCAAGACAATTGCTTAAGTCAATTACAGCTTGCTCAAAAGTTTGTCGAGCAAGGTGCAAGTACAATTACTTCCCACATTTTAAATAGTGGCTTATCTCAAGCGATCGCTAGTAGTTTGTACTATTTTCTGAGTACGCCTCACTGTTGGCAGATTGTTACTGAACGCGCCCGAAAACATCCCTTAACCAATCATCTGCAAGTCACTCTTCAGTCAGGGGCGATCGCCTCAGCATATTTGGGCAAAATCGGAAATCTAGAACCGCAAAATCAGGAACTACTGACTAAAGGCATAATATTTGGAGATCAACTATGGGCAAAATGGTCGGGAGTTTTTGATTGCGATTGGTAAAATAGAGATGTCACAAGAAATTTTTTTGGAAAGCTTTGCAAAGTAACGCTTTTCAAAAATCTCTTGTTTGGGTTGGGCGAGAAGCGCAGTAACTTTTTGGTGTTAAATTAGATAATTTAGTCAAGGGAAATTGATATATGCCACAGCTAATTGGAATTTTGTTACTAATTGCCTATGTATTTGGGGTAGTGAAATTTTTGCTAGGTTTTCGCCGTACTGACTTTTCAGGTAATCAGATAGGACTAGCATTGCTTTGGCCAGTCCTATTCGCTATGAATGGCAACTACCGCAAAAATTTCTTTAAAGCACTTAAAGGATCCTAATGACTTGGTGGAAGAGACTCAAAGCCAATCCTTTAGCTTGGATTGGGATTACAATTTTAACGATTTTCTACGGGTTGGCTCTATTTGCTAACTTTGTAACACCCTATGGTGTTAACGAACAGGCTAAAGATGGTGCATTACTACCACCCACTCAAATTCATTGGCGCGATCGCCAAGGTCAGTATATCGGCGCTCATGTCTACCCGACGACTCAGGGCAAAGTTGACATGGAAACAGGCGATCGCGCTCTAGTGGTTGACTATACCAAACCATCTCAAATTCAACTTTTTCATGACGGACATTTATTTAGTACCACTAGCACAGCCCAGCTAAATCTACTTGGAACTGATGAGCAAGGAAGAGATCAGTTGACCCGTTTATTGTATGGGGGGAGGATTAGCCTCCTAATTGGTTTTATTGGCACAATCATCTCCTATACATTAGGCTGTCTGATTGGTGGAATCTCGGGCTATGTTGGTGGCTGGCTTGATGTAGTTTTAATGCGTTTCGTTGAAGTTCTGATGTCAGTCCCTTCAATTTATTTGTTAGTAGCATTAGCTGCAATTTTGCCTCCACAAATCAGTAACACTGAGAGGTTCGCATTAATTATTGCGATCATTTCATTTGTATCATGGGCAGGATTAGCAAGAATTATTCGAGGACAAGTACTATCTATCAAAGAACAGACTTTTATTTTGGCAGCTCGCGCATCAGGAGCAAGTCCATTCAGGATCATTGTCAACCATGTCTTACCACAAACCATTACATTTATTATTATCTCGGCAACCCTCGATATCCCCCGATTTATCGTTGTAGAAGCAGTTTTAAGTCTTGTGGGACTGGGTATTCAGCCCCCTGACCCCTCATGGGGTAATATGCTGTCTCTGTCTACAAATGCTTCGGTTGTAATTCTACAGCCTTGGCTGGTATGGGTTCCTGCCATAGCGATCGTATTGACGGTGCTATCATTTAATCTTTTGGGCGATAGTTTACGCGATGCGCTTGACCCCAAAAACATTAGGCAATAGACTTTTACAAAAAAATTCCATTGGTCTTAAAATATCCTGCCAAAATGTTTGTGCAATTAGGTAGTATTGAGACTAGGATTTAGGCTATTTTGTATCGTTTGTGACGGGTTTTTGCTCTTTCGTCATGTCAATCTGAAAGTCAGCATCAGCAAAATAGGAGTATATTCAGCGTGCAGTACTTAGCGGAACTTCAAAAAACTCAAGCAGCTTTTGGATTAGGTGGTAACTCGTCAGTCCGTCTACTAGCACGTAATACGGGTGAAAATGTTTGGCAGCCAATTACTAATGAGCAAGTTTTACCAATTCAGGATTCGAGCCAGGCGAAAGATTTTAAAGATGGGCAAATGATAATTGCTGAAGTTACTGGCAGTAACCAAGTACAAAGTATCCAAGATGCATCTAAAAAAATTGTCAATATCTTGCAGGCTTTTTCGCGATCGCAAGACAAATATAAATCCGCTGAAGAAGAAGTCGAACAGTGGAAACAGTCTCTGAATTTTCAAACCCAAATATTACACCGTCGTGAGCAGGAATTAGAGCAAAAGGAGCTAGAGCTAGAACATCTTGAGGCAAGAAAGCAAGAAATTGAGGAGTTAGAGTCCAACTTTGCTAAAGAGCGTAGTGAAATTGATCAATTACGCAAAAATATTGAAGCAGAGCGTGGTCAGTTTGAAACTAAAGCCGCATCTCTAAATGTTGATCAGGCTGAACATATTAAAACTCTAATCAGTCAACTATCGACAAGTTTTACTAACCCAGACTCTCTGAGAGATAGAATTCATAGCGCTATTACTTTGATCAACCAGCGCCAAGAGGTACTTACGGGTTTTTGGCAAAATTTAGATGGGCTAAAAATTGAAGCGGAAAAACAAAAGGGAATTCTGAGTAAATCAACAGAAGAACTGAATGCCCGTAAAGCTCAATGGCAGCAAACCCAAGCTGCACTTGCTGATGCCCAAGCAGAGCTTAAGGCTCAACGTGGTATTCTCAAGCTGCAAGAAAATAATATGGCGATGTCTAGGGTACAACTTGATGCTCAAATTGATCTCTATGAACAGACAGCCAATGCGATCGAGGCGTTTGGTGGACCAGGTAGTATGGAAGTACTTAGTCCAGAAGAAGAAAGTCGTTTGCAATCAATGCCTATTGAGGAGCTAGAGTCAACGATTAAGGCTCTACAAGCCGATTTTGATAAGCTAGTAAACTATGTCAGCGCTCAAGAGGATGAGTTAGCTGGCTTAGAAGGCGAAATTGCTGACTTGCAAAGTCAGGTAGAAACATCTGATCAGTTTGCTCGAATCGAGCTAGAAAGCAATAAAGAATTTGCTGAAGAACAATATAAGCTTCTTGAAAAAAGTGTTTCAGGTATGAGACATGGTATGCAAGAGAGGCAGTCGGTACTAAATCAACAACGAGCTATTCTAGATCGCCGTAAAGGAATCACAGTTGAGCAAAGTCCTGTCCAAAGTTTATTACCTTTGCTAGCACAAATTGAAGCTCAAAAGAATCGCCAAGAGCAAGAACTGCGGAAGATGGAAAGCCAAATTGAAACAGTGAGAGTCTATACGCAGCAGCAGCAAGAGGTTTTAGCAAAGCAAACTCAGGAACATCAGCAACAGGAGCAATCAATTCGTACAGCTGAGGCTCAACAACAAGATCGAGTTAGAGTAGTGGCTGATTTGTTAGGACAAATTAGCTCTCAAGAGCAGCTTTTGCGCCCTGTGCAGGACATTGTAGATACGTTACGCCCACAGTTAGAGGCTGCGGCACAAGATTTGGGAGCTATGTCAAATGGTAATAACTCCTCGCAAATTCTCACTGATTTACAATCAGTGATCCAGAGTTTAGTTGCGTCTTAAAACTTAAAACATAAAAAATAAAGGGTGCTTCGCACCCTTTATTTTTTACAGGAAAGGCTAGCTTTTTTATTCTTCGATTTTGATTGAAAGGATTTTGTCACCACGACGGATTGCTTGAGCAACTTCAGTATCATTGGTATAGCCAAAAGCTGCATATTGACCGTCTAAAAATGATGCATCACCAAGAGTGACAAAAAATTGACTGGTAGCACTATTGGGGTCATTAGTACGCGCCATCGAAAAAACACCTGCTTTGTTGTGTTTAATGATTGGCTTTTTGCCACCAACTAAGATGCCGCCAACAGTGGCTTCACTGTCACCTTCAGCCCAGATTTCTAGTTTGATGCGATCGCCTGATCCACCGGTACCATTGCCAAGAGGATCGCCGCCTTGAATTACAAATCCTGGCTCAACACGGTGAAAAGTTAGCCCATCATAAAACCCATGTTTGGCTAGGTCTACGAAATTTTTGACCGTGATTGGGGCATGTTGGTCGTCCAACTCAGCACGCATAGTTCCCTTAGCAGTCTCGATTACAGCACGGATCATAAATTAATTTACCTGAAAGCTTTTTAAATTTAAATCAGCTTAAAGTATACCCTTTGCTATCCAAGAATTGTGGGAGTGAAGTGCCTTACCAGCAATTCTCATTATAAAAATCGGTTTTTTGAAAGCCAACCGTTGGTTGGCTTTCAAAAAACCGATTTTGGTGTTTCCAGCGCCTGCGGCGCTGGAAACACCAAAATCGGTTTCATAATGAGAATTGCTGGTGCCTTACGCTATCCAACTAATACCAAAACACAAAATGGCTATGCCATTTCTTGCTTTCAAAACCCTTACAGGGTTTGATTTTTAACTCACAGAAGTGTTTTCACACTTTTGTGAATTGGTATAATTGGGCGGCAAAGGAGTAACAAGGACAATTCATTAATTGCTCTGCTTTTGTTTAGTATGATGGAGTGATAGATCGCTTCTGAGGATCACAGATATTTATGGATACCAATAATTTGCTTAAGCAGCTACTTATGCTTGGTGTCGGTACGACTTCGATTGTGTTAGAAAAAATAAAAGAAGCTAGTGAAGATTGGGTCAAAGATGGCAAAATCGATCCCGATCAGGCTTCCGAGATTTTTAATGATATTGCCGATCGCCTTAAGTCAGAGCAAGGGAATCTAGAATCATTAATTCAGCGACAAATCCGTAATGTGATGCAAGATTTGGGTGTACCTCGTCAAAATGAAATGGATGAATTGCGAGGACGGATTGATCGACTAGAGCGTCAGATGCGTGATTTAGAAAACAAACAATGGCGCTAACTACAGGGCTTTGTCCTAAATGAAAACCCAATATTTTGGTAGTCCTGAAAAGGAAAGGATTTAGTTTAGTAAGGATGGGCGGCGCTTCGCGCCGCCCATCCTTACCTATTTAGCACTACCAATATTTTTATTAAAAGTGTTGGAGGTCACCACTTTTAATAAAAATATTGGGTTTTGGATTAATCCTAAAATTATGTATATGGAAATTGATTAATGGAAGTTTCAGGGATTCTCTATCTGGTGGGAACGCCGATCGGTAATTTGGAGGATATGACTTTCAGGGCGATCGCTACTCTCAAACAAGTAGATTTAATCGCGGCTGAGGATACGCGACATACAGGTAAGTTATTACATCATTTTGGGATTAATACACCGCAAACCAGCTATCACGAGCATAATGCTTTTAAGCGCGTACCAGAACTCGTTGAAAAGTTATTACAAGGTATGGCGATCGCTTTAGTTACAGATGCTGGAATGCCTGCAATTTCTGATCCAGGTGTAGAACTGGTACAAGGTTGTATTGCTGCGGGGATTAGAGTTGTGCCGATTCCTGTTGTTACTGCTGGTATTGCTGCCTTAACAGCTTCGGGTTTTGCTACTCAATATTTTGGATTTGATGGATTTTTACCAACTGATAAACAAGAGCGACGCGATCGCTTAGAAATTTTACGACTAGAAACAAGAACGATGATTCTTTATGAAGCACCGCATCGTTTATTGCGTACATTGGCAGATTTAGCAGAAAGCTTGGGGAAAGAAAGGCGTATCTCAGTTGCCAGAGAATTAACGAAACTCCATGAAGAATTCTGGCGTGGCTCTATCGAAAATGCGATCGCCTATTTTACGATGCATTCACCGAAGGGGGAATTTACCCTAGTTTTAGAAGGAGCAGCACCTGTTGAAAAGACTACATGGACTGATGATGTAATTTTAATGGAGTTACAAAATTTGATTGATGCAGGCATTTCGCGATCGGATGCAAGCCGTCAATTAGCAGAACTTGCCGACTTACCGCGCCGCCAAATTTATCAGTTAGCACTAACTCTCTAAGGTGTTGCGCCAAGCACGACATCCTAGCTTCGACGACGTAAAAAAACTAATAACTTCTCAAAACCTTCAGGTAAAGGCGCGATATTTTCAATTAATTTACCTGAAACTGGGTGAATAAAAGTCAGCTTCCATGCATGGAGGGCTTGACCTAATAGATATTGCGAAATCTCTTTGTTAGGACTTCCATAGACAGGATCGCCCGCGATCGCCCAGCCCATATGTGCAGAATGCACACGAATTTGATGGGTGCGTCCCGTTTCCAAATCAAATTTAACAAGTGTGTAATTTCCTAAGCGTTCCTTAATTTGCCAATGGGTGACAGCTTTGCGTCCATTTTCCATTACTGCCATTTTTTTGCGATCGCGATAATGTCTAGCGATCGCTGCGTCAATCACTCCCGATTCACTTTTGGGAACTCCACGCACAATTCCTAGATACTCGCGTCGAGCTGTTTTAGCTTGGATTTGGGCTTGTAAATCTTGATGAGCGCGATCGCTTTTAGCTACTACCATTGCGCCACTAGTATCCTTATCTAAACGATGGACGATGCCAGGACGTTGAGTTCCATTTATCCCTGAAAGTTCTTGGCAATGGGCTAAAAGTGCATTAACTAAGGTTCCGTCACTATGCCCTACCGCAGGATGGACTACTAATCCCGCAGGTTTATTAATTACAATTAAATGCTCATCTTCGTAGAGGATATCTAAAGGAATTTCTTGCGCGACTAAATCAAGAGGTGTTGATGCTGGAGTAACTAACTGAATGCGATCGCCTGCTTTAATTAAATCCTTTTTGTTATTACACAGAGAATTATTAACTGTGACATAGCCCTCATCAATTAATGCTTGAATCCGCGATCGCGATAAGTTAGTAAGTTGATTTGCTAAAAAGCGATCAATTCGCTCAGACTTGGTCAAATCTGCCGTAACTTCAATCAGATCAATATTATTTACTGTGGGGATTATCTCTAAATCCATAAAAAGTTAATTTAGTATAGCGCTTTGCGCTAAATTAAAACCCAAAAAATTTTTAAAAGCGGCGCTTCGCGCCGCTTTTAAAAATTTTTTGGGGCTACTTAAAGCCTCAACAGACTGTAATGTGATTAGTTTACATTTTGAAAAGCCGCGAATGGTAGAGCTGCCGCGATCGCCTTGGGCATTGCTCCAGTCAAAGTTTTAACTGCCATATTCCATAACTTCGCAGGTTCTAAGTCAGCACCGATCATTTGCCAGATTCGCATTAACTCCTCAGTGTGCAAACGATTGTCCTCGGTGAGAGCTAACAATATGCGGCGGCGGATATATTCGCCATCTTTAGACGCTAAGAACTTAAAGCCCATGCTAGCAGTTGGGATAATGTCAAACTGACCATCAGATTTAGCGATCGCCAATAAATTCTCTAACCTTGACCATTGAAATTTATCGTCCTTAAAGAGAACTTCCAGTAGACGTTGACGCAGACTGTCAGACTCATCGGTAAGCAGTCTTCTTGCCACATAAGGATAGGCAACCTGTACAATCCGAAATTCTGGATTGAGGCTCAGAGCCACACCTTCTTGAGTGATCACAGAGCGAATAATCAGCGCAAATTTAGCAGGTAAACAGAAGGGATAGTCATACATCACCTTAGAGAAGCGATCGGTGACAACTTTAAAGTTGAAGTCCTTCACCTTCTCAGACATGATATCGCCTAGCACTGATTCCAGCGCATTCACAATTGGCTTCATCTCGATGTCTGGCTGCAAGAAACCAAGTCTCACATAGTCCTGTCCAAGCTCATCGTAGTCCTTATTCAGCAAGTGAACGACCGAATCAACTAACTGCTCTTTAGTTTGTAGATCCAACTGATCCATCATCCCAAAGTCGATGTAAGCCATCTTGCCATCGTAGGTGGCAAAAAGATTACCTGGGTGAGGATCTGCATGGAAAAAGCCGAATTCGAGAAGTTGACGTAAACCAGACATGACACCGATTCTAACTAGATTATCGCTATCAAGTCCAGCCGATTTAATTTGTTCGATCTCATTGAGCTTGATGCCATTAATCCATTCTAAGGTCAGGACTTTATGGGTGCTGAACTGTCGATAGATCGATGGAACTTTAACATCAGGATCATTTTTGAAGTAACCAGCAAAGCGCTCAGCATTAGTAGCTTCATTGGCATAGTCAATTTCTTCAAATAATTTCAAACCGAACTCATCAACGATCGCTTCTAGACTATTGCCTAAGTTAAGAGGTAGTATTGGTCCCAGCCAACCAGCAATCCAACGCATCAGGTACAGGTCAAGGGTCAGGGTGGGAATTAGTGATGGACGTTGCACTTTAACAGCTACTTCTTCACCTGAATATAAGGTTGCCTTGTACACCTGACCTAAACTTGCGGCGGCGACCGGGGCTTCAGAAATAGTGCGGTAAATCGTATTAACGGGTTTACCTAGCTCTGCCTCAATGATCGCAAAAGCCTCAGCGTTAGAAAATGGTGGTAACTGGTCTTGAAGTCTGGTTAGCTCCTCCAAGAAATCAACCCGCACCAAGTCAGGTCGTGTTGATAAGGCTTGTCCAACTTTAATATAGGTAGGACCAAGGGCTGTAATAGTGCGTCGTAACTGCTCGGCGAGTTTAGGCTGGCTCCCTATGTTACCAGTCAAGACATCCCAGCCAAAAGCTAGCCCAAAACTGATTGCAAAATAAATTATTTTAAAAATCCGACTAATCGCAAACCAAGGACGACGACCGTAATACGCGGCATTGGCTTTGGCATCGTAGCGATTTAGCTGCTCAAGAGGATGCTGACTCACGCTGATAACTACCGTTTTTTATATCCCATTAATCTATTAGTATACAAAACTACATAATATAGTGGTAATAATTTTTAAATAGTTATACCAATTCACAGAAGTATGGCTAAACTTCTATGAATTAACGTCAGTTCGACGAAAGCAAAAAAAGGTAAGAACCGCTAAGCGGTTCTTACCTTTTTTTGCCATTTGGGGCGTGCTTCGCTCGCCGCAAATGGCAAAAATCTACGAACAGGACTCGCAACTAGGACGCGCCACAAGATTTTCGTATGGCTCGATCGCAAAGGGCTGTTCAGGATTTGTTAATAAATGGCGATCGCATAAATCAAAAAGTTCTTGCTTTGACTGCACCAAGCGCATTCCTGCCAAAAACTTTCCTTCGGGATCGATACCAGTACCAATAAAATTCAAGAACTTCTTCAAACTATTCACATGGGATTTTTCTCTAAGTGTGTCTTGGCAAGTAATCGTAAACAGATGCTGAATATATTGATACACATCGGCAAGGGTAACTACTTGGACGGTCTTTCCTGCAAAGCGATCACGTATTTGTTGAAAAATCCAAGGATTGCGAATCGCTGATCGCCCAATCATGACACCTGCCGCACCTGTCTCCTTCAGAACCTGTTCGGCTTTAAGGTAGGAAGTAATATTGCCATTGGCTAGTACAGGACAATTTACAGTTTGTACTGCTTGATGGATCAAATCATAATGAACTTCGCCACGATATAACTCCTTGACGGTACGACCATGCAAGCTCAGTAGATCAATTTGGTATTGATTAATTAAATTTAGTAGTTTTTCAAAATTATCGGTTGAGTCAAACCCCACACGCATCTTTACAGTAAAAAGTCCCGAAATTTGCGATCGCATAGCCTCAAAAATTCTCTCAATGGTTTCAAGCTCGCGCAATAGACCGCCGCCAACATTTTTCCGATAGACACGTGGCGCAGGACAACCCAAATTTAAATCGATTCCTGCGACCGGATATTTCGTAAGCTGCTTAGCAACTCGCAATATATCAGGAATACTTTCGCCAATTAACTGGGCAAACACAGGTCTTCCCGTTACATTAAGAGTGATTGACCTAAGAATCTTTTTATCGATATTGGAATTAGCATAGACTCGAAAATATTCTGTCACATAATAATCTGGACAGCCGTAGTCGCTTAACATTTGCATGAAAGCGAGATCGGTTACATCTTGCATTGGTGCAAGGGCTGTCAGTGGTTGTCCAGATAAAATTGGTAGTGGTAGTTGAGAAGGCACAGTTTTATTAATGATGACATGATTTTGAGTGGGAGCTAATTGGGTAAAAAGCTAGCTAGCAAAACCTGATCAGCTTTATAAGGACATATCTCTGGAAATATATCTAATCCTGTTTCTTTTTCGGCGCTAACAACTGCTAACTGGTAAGCATCATCTAAAACGTCAGATATTGCCGCTTTTAGGCTAGGATTTTGCTTGAGATGCTTTTGTAACCGTAATCTTTGTTCTTTAATTGTTAATTGCCAACTACGCGATCGCTTACTAGGCTGAAACTGCCACTTCAAAAGATGCATTAACAAAATTTCTAAACGGCTTTCTAACTCACGCTTTTCAGCACGCCCCATATCTTCTAGTTCTTCAGCTAAATTTTGAATATCAATTAATTGCAGTTTCCCTGTTCTAAGAAGTTGCGACTGCTTCTGTGTCCAAGCGTAAAAGTCATGGTCATAACTATGAAACTGATTAGGATCGGATGAATTTTCTTCAAGGGCAGATAACTGATTTGTTGTGATCGCCATAGATCTACACTAGCTAAGTTACAAAACAAATTAACATATTTAGCCTGATACTCCTATGAGCGTTCGCCCCACTCAATACAACAGTAAAGATGAGAACAAACCCTCTGAGTATAAACAGGGATCGCTCTTTAGTGAAAGGATTCAGGGTACTTCGAGAGTCTATGACTGTAGCACGAGTTATGAAATGGGAAGTCAGTCTTTGCAGGGATGGAAACAGGCGATCGCCAATTACCAGAATTCCATCACCACAATGATCCCCGCCGTTCAAACTGCTCTGTTTGACATCCCTTCTAGTCATTGCGATCCCCATAGGATTAATCCCTTTGCCTTACCAATTCAACCTGCGGAATTCTATCGCTTGCCCAATCGTGGCAGTGACGACGCTTGCATATACTTTGTGATCGATCTCACCTGCGATACGCAATCACCCATGCTACTGTATGTAGGTGAGACATGCCGTTCTCATAAGCGATGGAAAGGAATGCATGATTGCAAACGGTATCTCCTTAATTACCGTGAACTGCATATCAACCACAATCTCCCGACGCAAGTTGTCATGACCTTTTGGTGGGATGCACCTTCAGCCACACGTCCTCGACAGCAACTAGAGCGGATCTTGATCGAGAAATGGCGATCGCCATTTAATAAGGAAAACTGGAGATACTGGGGAACTCCTTTTATGCATTAAAGAGTCTGTAATTCTGTAATTACATTTCTCATAGTGACGATTCAGGTAGCCTTAAACACCGCCTTCTATAAGTTCTTTAACTACAAATACTAGGATTATTATGTCTTCTCCCAATCTGAACTCTAACCACGACGTTAATGAGCTATGGTTTGCAAAATTTTTTATTGGTAGCATGGTAGCGATCGCGCTGTTGACCGTAATTTTATCCTTCTTGCCTTCATCATCAGGACTACGCAATTCACCGCAAATTAAAAGTTCATTCTTGAAACAACAGGTTATTTCTGCAGTTGTATAGCATCTCCAAATCATTTGTGGATTTTTGATTGTAAGCACATCCCTTCGGGGTGAGCTTACAAAAAACTGCTATATAGCTCTTTAAGGTTTGCGATTCAATTTCTAACCTTCAAAAAAACAGCCTCAGTTTGTTCAGCAAGTTTTTCCCAAGCAAAGCGATCTCTTAGCTCTGATTGAGCGTTATCGACCAATGTTTGAGCGTACTCAGGATTTTTTAGAACCTCGATGATCCCGTCAGCTAAGGAATTAGCATCATTAACATGAGTGACAATGCCTGTAATTTTATGGCGTACTACTTCTGGTAATCCGCCCGTATCCGAAACTACAAGCGGAATTTTAGCTGCAAAACTCTCAAGAGCGACAATCCCAAATGGCTCATACAAGCTAGGAAACACTGCACAATTAGCAACTTTCTGAAATTTCCAAAAGTCAGCGTCTGCCATAAAGCCTGTAAATGAAACTTTGTGGTAAATCCCCAGATCCCAAGCTTGACGTTGTAGCAAAATCGAATAAGCGTCGCCAGTGCCGATAATTATTAGTCGCACTTGATCATTCATTGCTGCGAGCACCTTGGGCATGGCGTTAAGTAGGATGTAGATCCCTTTTTCATAGGTGATGCGTCCTACATAATAGATAATGGCTTCCTCTGGCTTGGCATATTGCGATCTCAGATCTGCCAAATCATACTGATGTTCAGCAGTGATATTTTGCCAACGCTCAACACTTAGCCCGTTATAGACCACATCAGTCTTTTCGGTAGGGCAATTGAACGCTCGCTGTAGTTCGCCACGCATATACTCAGAACAGATAATCACTCGCTGGGATGCTTGAGTTAAGAAGATCTCCTTTTGGTGAATATATCTTTGCGTATCATTGTGAATGCCATTGCACCGACCATACTCTGTGGCATGGATCGTAGAAACTAGCGGAATCTGAAATTCGCTGGTAATGGCGATCGCTGTTTCTTCAACTAACCAGTCATGGGCATGGAGCAAATCCATGGAATTAACTGCCAAAAACTGTCTTGCGAAGTTCAGCATGTTTACATTCATTTGCACCACCCATTGGAAAAAGTCGTTATTAGCTCCAACGGGGATGCGATGTACATGAATGCCATCAACTATTTCTTCTACTAGTCCATTTTCGACAGCGACAGTGATTAGATGTACCTCATGACCGCGCTTAACAATTTCAGGATATAGCTCTGCTACGTGGCGAGAAATTCCTCCAACAATGCGTGGTGGAAATTCCCAAGCTAGAGCGAGAATACGCATGACATTTAAGTGTTATTTATATAAAAAACGATAGCAAATAAAAAATAAGAACTAAGTAATTGAGCTTAACTAACTATAGCAGTCCCAAATAATTATAGGTAATACTAAGAGTTGGCTCAAGATATGTTACTCTCACTGCATAATTTGTGATACTTTTCATGGCAACCGTGTGAAATGTGACAGGAGGCAATTATGACAGAAAACAAAAATAAAGAAGTAATTGAGGGCGTTTCCAAGCAAGTTAGGCAAACTTGGACAAAAGTGCAGCCGCAGTTGCAAGCGCTATTACTTAAACTTGTTAAAAGTTTGTTGCCTGCCCTGCGTAACCTACAATCGAAACTCACCAAGTCAAACTTGACAACCACAGAGGGTGAAGATACATCCGCCACAACCAGCACAGAGAATATTTCTAGCAACCCTACACTCAATAAAGCCTTAGATATAGGTAAAGTCCTTTCCTCTAAGGCGATCGCCGCTTTAATTGTTGCCTTAACGAAACTTCAACAAAGTCTCGAAGGTCAAGAAAGCACTTTAGATGCAACAGGTGAAGCAGCAGGGTTACTTAATGCCTCGACAGAAGCTGACTCTCCCCTAGTAGCCCAAGTTAAGCAGGAGTTTGGCATTGCTTGGAAATTTGTCAAAGAACAGGTCACACCGAAAATTTTGGCATTTTTACAGATTTCTGTAGACAAACTTGATCCGATCGCCACCAATGTTTGGCAAAAAGTTTCGACTAAAGCGGCTGCAACTCCTTCTTTAGTTAATTCTTGGGAAAAGCTCCAAGCAAATGACGCTTGGAAAAAGACTGTAACTGCAACTGCTCCAATTTGGCGATCAATCAGTGGGATTGCGGTACAGGTTCCCCTGTCTGATGAGGTTAAGCGGATTTTGGATAAGCGGGCTGGTACTGTGGCTTTGGTTACTTTATTTTCCCTCTTGATTATTCTGAAGCCATCCCATGCCCATAGTCAAAATGTTAAAAAGGTTACGGCTACGCCTGCACCGATTAACAAACCAGTTACCACTGTTGCGAAGAAGCAACCACCAGTTGTCAATAAAGACTTGGCAAAAACAGAACGTGGTGACGCACCGCTAACGTCTGAGCAAATTGCGATCGCCAAAATCCAAACCCAAGTTTCCGAAGTAGCAAAGCAGTATGGTGAATCTCTATTTGGTTCGGTACAAACTGACTTTAAGCGCGGAAGATTGGTTGTAGCACTCAATGATGAATGGTACAAGTTGGAGCCAAACCAGCAGACTAAATTGGTGACAGATCTCCAAAGCCGTTCTCAGTCGCTTAATTTTAAGAAACTATTCGTGGCTGATGCCGAAAATCATTTGATTGCACGTACCCCAGTCACTGGTAACGAAGTAGTGATTTTGAGGCAATAATATAAACGGCACGTTGCGCCGTTTATATTATGAGTTTTTATGGCAGAAGTAAAAGACCAGAGACATCCTCAGTACACTAAAGATCGGCAAATCGTAAATGAATTATTGCCACAATCCACACCCAATAATCGTGATTATGCCGAGCTAGCTCGGTTGCTCATCCGCTACAAATCCTTTGTAGGAGCGCGAGATATTCAGGCTGATCTACTCAAGGTTCTTAAGAATTGGCAGTTAACCGAGGAAGAACTATTCACTAAAACTAGACAAATCCATGCGATCGGTAAGGTCTACATGGCTCAAGACGAAGGACAAGACGACTGGGCTTAAAAAAGGATAAAAAAGGAGATGGAGCGCAAAACGCTCCATCTCCTTTTTTTGTATGAATTCAGAATTGCAACGGTTATACTTAATAAATGGATTCATTATTTTGCCTGTTATCGATAACAAAAAATCATCTAAATGTATATCAAAGCAAGAGATTGCTAGGACAAATCAAAACCCAAGAAGTGAGGGGTGGCGCTTCGTGACGCTCCTCACTTCTTGGGTTTTATGTCCTAAACAAAACTAGCATTGATATAAAAACTTAGAAAGCTTCAACAGAGCTAAATCTATGTATTTTATGAAAGGTTTAGCGGTCGTTTTTATAACTTGTAGTAGGGTATTTTTGATAAATTTTTAATGTCTAATTCTGTAAACAGCTTACTCTTGTCAAACAATTCACAATCATCACCTACTCAAGTAAAGGTTTTGATTGTAGATAGTAATGAAAAAGATCGGTCAATTTATCGCTATTACATTCAAACTGATGTTACTACTAATTATCAGATCTTAGAATCTGAGAACATCAAAGATTCTCTGTCTCTTTGGCGATCGAATAGTCCAGATATTGTGTTGCTGGATTTTAATTTGCTTGATGGTAATGGAATCGATCTTTTAGAGATTATCAGTTCAGGGATTGTTGAGCCTAAACTGCCAGTAATTATGCTGGCTAGATATGAAGATGGTATTGCCGCAGCCAATGCGCTCAAATTGGGATCTGCTGATTATTTGATCAAGGATGAGATCAGTGCTTTATCGCTGCGCCGAGCTATGCATGGGCTACTGGATCGATTTACCTTATTTCATAAACTTCAGCGATCGCAGCAACAAGAAGCTTTAATTTCTGAAATTGCTCTGCACGTCAGGCAATCATTAGAACTCGATCAAATTTACGATGCAATTGTCCAGGATGTCAAAAACTTCCTCAAGGCTGATCGCACTATAATCTACAAATTTAATCCGAATATGAGTGGCACAATCGTCGCTGAAGCCATTGATCCTCCCTGGGAGCCAAGTCTTCATAGCAATATTGTTGATACTTGTTTTCGTGATAACTTAGGTGGTGCATACCGACAGGGAAAAATTTTTGCCGCTAATGATATTCATAAAGCCAATTTAACTGACTGTCATGTTCAACTGTTAGAACGCTTTCAAGTAAAAGCGAATTTAGTAGTTCCCATTGTTTTACCCGAAACAACTCAATGTTTAGGTGTTGATGTCAGTAATTCTCCACCGCTTCTATGGGGGCTACTAGTTGTTCAGCAATGTTCAACTACACGTAGTTGGGAAGATGTAGATTTACGGCTACTTCAGCAATTATCAGTACAATTGGCGATCGCGATTCAGCAAGCAGAATTGTATCAAAACCTGCAAAATCTCAACTCTTCTTTGGAAGAAAAAGTGCAACAACGCACTAATGAGTTAAGGCAGAACGAGCTACTGCTAAAGGTATCTTTTGATAATGCTCCATTGGGTATGGCAACACTTAGTGTAGAAGGAATATTTTTAACCGTTAATAAAGATATTTGTAAGATCTACGGCTACTCGCCTGAAGAATTACTGCAAATATCAGCCATTGATATCACTCATCCTGATTCTATCGAATTAACCGTAGTGCATCTAAACAAACTATTATTAGGAGAAACAGAAAATACAATTCTAGAAAATCAATACATCCACAAAAATGGGGAAATAGTTGATGCAATCAGTCGAGTCAGCCTCATTCGAGATATTGACAATCGTCCTTTACACTTTGTTATGAGTGTTGAGGATATTACAGAGCGCAAGCAAAATGATGCAAAACTCGCTGCCGCGAACGTAGCCGAAGCTTCCAACAAGGCTAAGAGTGAATTTTTAGCAGCAATGAGTCATGAGATCCGCACACCAATGAATGCTGTCATTGGTATGGCTGGACTATTAAGTAATACACCTCTCTCCACTCAGCAACAACAATTTGTCGCAGGAATCCGTCAAGGTGGCGAAGTACTTCTATCAGTGATTAATAAGATTCTAGACTTCTCGCAGATTGAATCAGGCTCTATCGAACTAGAAAAGCATTCTTTTGATTTACAAATATGTATTGAAGAGATCCTTGATTTGATGTCATCTCCTGCTGCCCAGAAATCTCTAGAGCTATCAGCTCTAATTGATTTGGATGTACCGAAACGGATTATTAGCGACTCCACTTGTCTGAGACAGATTTTAGTGAACCTGATTGGTAATGGGATCAAATTTACAGAAAATGGAGAAATAGCGATTACGGTAAGCTCGACTTTAATTGAGCCATCCTCAAGTACGTATCAACTGAATTTTGCTGTACGCGATACAGGACTGGGAATTGACGCTGACTCAATACAAAGATTGTTTAAACCTTTTAGTCAGGCTGATAGTTCAATTACAAGGCAATATGGTGGCACTGGACTAGGATTAGCAATCAGTAAACAGCTTTGTAAACTTATGGGTGGAGATATTCAAGTTGAAAGTATTGTAGGAGAGGGAACAACTTTTCGCTTTTTTATCCATGTTCAGGCGATCGCTGTAGAAAATTTAGCGATCAATCTTGAACTAAATCAAAAAAAGGTATTGATCGTCAATAGCAACACCACCATTCAACAGGTGATTCGGACTTACACTCAATCTTGGGATATGATTGCTGAATCTGCTATCTCTGAAGAGGAAGCATTACAATACTTAAGTTCATCAAAATATGATGCGATTCTAATTGATCGTTGTCTTCAATCATCGGATCAATTAATTGATGGTTTAGATTTAGCCAGAAATATTAAAGAACTCTTCCCACCTTTTCCAATTATTCTACTGAACTCAGTTGCAGATATTGATTTCCCGAGTTCCATTAGTTTTGCTGGATATTTAACCAAACCAATCACAGGATCAAAGCTTTATCAAGTATTTTCAAACCTATTTTCACCTGAAACTTCCCAAGAAACTAACCAAATTAATATTTTTCAGCTAAATAGTAATTTTGCTAGCCGCTATCCTTTCCAAATTTTAATTGTTGAAGATAACTCTGTAAATCAGCAAATTCTTTTATTGATGCTAGAACGCTTAGGATATAAGGGTGATGCAGTAGCAAATGGGTTAGAAGCAGTTAATGCTTTGGAAAGGCAATCCTATGATTTAGTGTTTATGGATATCCAAATGCCAATTATGGATGGTTTGACAGCTTGTCAACATATTCGCCGAATGCCAGAGCGTAATCCTTGGGTGATTGGACTTTCGGCAAACGCTTTTAGGGAATCTCGTGATACGGCTATATCTGCGGGAATGAATGATTACCTTACCAAACCTCTTCAAATTGAAGCGCTAATTACGATTTTACAAAGAATTTCAGAAAATCTACAATTAAATAAACCTCAGTCTGAAGCGAATATCCATGATCTGCCAAATCAAAACCTGGTGACCTTAACGGAGCCGTTACTGGAGACAACAAAAGCTACATTTAGTGATGTTGAGCAATCCATTAGTATATCTAGTAGCAAATTACAGCTAGATCTTTCTATTGCTGATCTTGCTGTAATTAATGCATCAACGTTAAATATGTTAGAGAAATGTAGGCACTGGTCAGCTAATGAGGGATAGGTGCTGAAACGTCCAATTCAAGGCGATAAAAAAGTCGGAAATACGTCGATCACGTTTTAGGTGACCAGTGCCAAATCTTTGCATATAGCGATCGCCACTGCAATTTTCACAGATCTCGATCAATGTCACGGTGGTAAAGGTAAATTAGTAGGTAGAACCAAAAGCAAAAGCAAGACTAGATATGTTTGATGAAATCGCCGATAAATTTGAGGCGGCTTGGAAAAAGTTACGCGGACAGGACAAAATCTCTGAATCCAATATCCAGAGCGCAATTCGTGAAGTACGCAGGGCGCTCTTAGAAGCAGATGTCAACTTGCAGGTTGTCAAAGAATTTGTCGAAGAAATCTCCAAACAGGCTCAAGGGGCTGATGTAATTGCAGGTGTGCGCCCCGATCAGCAGTTTATCAAGATCGTTTATGACGAATTGGTCAAGACGATGGGCGAGGCAAATGTGCCACTTGCTGAGGCAGACAATGCGCCGACGGTAATTTTGATGGCAGGTTTGCAGGGTACGGGTAAAACCACTGCTACTGCCAAACTCGCTCTACATTTACGCAAACTAGAGCGCAGTGCTTTACTGGTCGCCACTGACGTATATCGTCCTGCGGCGATCGATCAACTGATCACCCTTGGCAAGCAAATTAATGTTCCAGTCTTTGACATGGGGGCTGATGCCGATCCTGTGGAAATTGCCCGTCAAGGCTTGGCAAAGGCGAAGGAACTAGGTGTTAATACCGTGATCGTCGATACGGCGGGACGCTTGCAGATCGATCGCGACATGATGGATGAACTCAAGCGCGTCAAGGATGCGATTAGCCCCGATGAAGTGTTGCTAGTTGTCGATGCGATGACAGGACAAGAGGCGGCGACATTAACTCGTACATTCCATGATGAGATAGGAGTGACGGGCGCAATCTTGACCAAGATGGATGGCGATACTCGTGGCGGGGCGGCGCTTTCGGTACGACAGATTTCAGGACAGCCCATTAAATTTATCGGTGTGGGTGAAAAGGTGGAAGCCTTACAACCCTTCTATCCTGAGCGCATGGCTTCGCGGATTTTGGGTATGGGCGATGTGCTGACCCTAGTAGAGAAGGCTCAAGAAGAAATTGATATTGCCGATGCCGCCAAGCTCCAAGAAAAGATTCTGAGTGCCAAGTTCGACTTTGACGACTTCCTGAAGAATACCCGCATGATGAAAAACATGGGTTCTTTTGGTGGAATGTTAAAAATGCTCCCTGGGATGAAGATTAACGACGCGCAAATTCAAGAGGCAGAAAAGCAGCTCAAGCGTTGTGAGTCGATGATTGGTTCGATGACCAAGCAGGAACGCAAAGATCCTGACCTCATATCCAAGAGTCCTAGCCGCAAGCAACGGATTGCCAGCGGTTCGGGTTACAAGCTTCAGGATGTGACTAAACTAGTTGCGGATTTCCAGAAAATGCGATCGCTAATGCAGCAAATGGGACAGGGCAAGATGCCAAACTTCCCTGGAATGCCCAACATGGGCGGCGGCGGATTCCCTGGAATGGGTGGCATGGGCAACCAAGCACCATCGGGCAATCCTGTTTATGGCAAGAAGAAGAAAAAGAAAAAGGGATTTGGTGAGTTGTAATATTTTGGGGCTTTCATCATGTTGAGTGCCAATTGAGTGCCAAGTTTAGGAAATCATGATCAACTTACAATCGCCGAATGAGAGCAGGTGAATACTATGCCATTACTGCAAACTAAACCATTACTAGAAACATGGCTCCCTGCCTCTTGGCAGGAATTTGTAGATCTTGCCGATGCTCCAGATTCCCAAAAGCTCAAAAGTTATTACTACATCGGTCGGATGAGGTTTGAACCAATGTCCACAGGCTCTGATCATTCTAATGATCACGCATTGATTCTGTTTGCTCTATCATTCTTTGCAGCGAGTCAAAGTCTTCCTATGACTGCTAAAGATGGGTGTTCCTATCGCAAAAGAGGATATACCGAATTTCAACC
>Ga0172376_10000772_pt1 | contig 41293 bp, 27 predicted proteins | sample Lak35m_FD_121114 | JGI IMG/M metagenome (GOLD analysis project Ga0172376, IMG submission 121114) | Freshwater microbial communities from Kabuno Bay, South-Kivu, Congo - kab_092012_35m | ecosystem: Environmental > Aquatic > Freshwater > Lake | place: Democratic Republic of the Congo: South-Kivu...
ACGGCACATGGAATGTGCCTACCACTATGAGATAGCCCAAGGTAGCAGGCACACTCCGCTGTGCCGTCCGCCAGGTTACGATTGAACTTGATTAAATACGGGGCACGGCACATGGAATGTGCCTACCACTATGAGATAGCACAAGGTAGCAGGCACACGCCGCTGTGCCGTCGGCCAGGGCACGATTGAACTTGATTAAATACGGGGCACGGCACATGGAATGTGCCTACCACTATGAGATAGCCCAAGGTAGCAGGCACACTCCGTTGTGCCGTCGGCCAGGATACGATTGAACTTGATTAAATACGGGGCACGGCACATGGAATGTGCTTACCACTATGAGCCATCGCTACGCTCGATGGTGATCGACAGATTTGCCCAGGTGGCTTGGTCGAGCTCAGGTATCAGCGTTTATTAGCGTCTATTGGCGGTTCACGAAACCGGACCGCTAGCCATACAAAGGGCCCTCAGATGATTTCAGAGAAATCATCTGCCTTGAGTGAAGTAGGTTTGGAGTAAGTAGCTTTTTGCTACCGAATCTTGAGCTCATCGCCTAGCAGCGCCCAAGCCTTTGGTGCTTGCTTGCCGCTCATGTCGATCGATCGCAGAAGCAATCGTGTTGAATCCCCTCGGAATCCATGCTCTTTGAGCACTTGAGTTAGTTTCGACTCCAGAATCCCGAGCATGCTTCGGGGCACGAGGATATCGGTATCCTCTTCGCGTCCACCGAGCAGGCTTCCAAGATCCAATCCACCGGTTGCCTCAGGACGATGAATCACTTTGTATTTGTCCAACTTGGCATTCTTGGCGACCATGGCCAGCGCATCATCGAGGCCACCGAGCTGGTCCACAAGTCGATTCGCTTTGGCTTGTTCGCCTGACCAAACGCGTCCACCAGCCAGGGACTTGAGGGTCTCAATAGGGATGCTTCGCGAAGCCGAAGCGATTTGAAGGAACTTGTCGTAAACCGTTCCAATGAATTTTTGCATCATCTCGGTTTCTTCATCGGTCCAAGCGTGGTTCAGAGCATTCATTCCAGCGGCCGAATCGAGTGTTACCGATTCGACATGAACTCCGACACGTCGTGCCAAAGCACCGGCGCTGACTTTCATCGAGAAGACTCCAATCGAGCCGGTGATGGTGCCATGCTCGGCAAAGATTGGTTGACCGATGCAGGTGATCCAGTACCCACCCGAAGCAGCCAATTCACCCATGGAAAACACGATCGGTTTTTTCTTTGCCAAAACCTCCAAGGCTTGGCGAATCGCTTCGCTTGCCGTAGCGCTTCCCCCTGGGGAATTGATTCGTACGACGACTCCTTTGACCTTATCGTCAGCAGTCAGTTCTTCGATGAGTTTGACCGTAGGACCAGATACGATGTTTCCTGCGCTGGCAGATTTTCCATCTTGGATCGCACCGCTTAAATGCAAAACCGCGATCGAATCGTCTTTGATCTTGAGAGCGTTTTTGGGGGGTGCCATCGCTTGGCCCATAAGCTCAAAGATCGATACTTCTTTTTTGGGCTTGGTCTTAGGTTTGGTCCATTCGTAGCCTTCACCAAGGCTATCCATGACGGTCTTTTCTAAAGCGCCGTAAGGCACCAGTTTATCGACTAGACGGCTTGCCAGAGCTTCGGCAGGCAAGATCATTCGCTTCTTCTGAAGTTCACGAACAGCGCCGACTGCAAGCCCTCGGCCCTTGGCAATCCGGCCAACTTGGGCGTTGTTGATCGAATCGAGCATTGCCAAGTAGTGCTCTTTGAGATGCTTGGACATGACCGAATTGACGTAAGGTTCCACGGCACCCTTGAAGTCTCCTGCGCGGGTCACGGAAGCTTGAACTCCCAACAGATCCATCGCATCGCGGTAGAACATCGTCTCCATCGACGACGAAGGCATATCGATGCCTCCGAGATCCGCAAGCAAAACCTCGTCGCATCCAGCAGCGATCGATACATGAACGTTGCTTGCCGACTCGAGCCAAGCGATGCATTTTTTGCCATGCCCTCGCAAGTGAGCCAACCGGCGCGAAAACTCGTCCAGTTGAGCCGGATTCATCGATAGAGAGGATGCTGATAGATCGAATACCACATGGGTTACCAGTTCCTCGTGGCTCAGTTCATCCAGCAAATCGCACAGCTTATAAAAGGACTTGGGTTTGCCCAATCCTCCACCCATGATCAGGTCCGTGGGATTGAATTCCGAAGCACCCTGCAGGTCGACATATTCACCACTAAGAGCCAACACGCGAACCTGTTTTTTGGCAGGTGCCTTGGGGGTCTCCTTTTTCTCTGGCTCTTGAGACTCCGTTGTCGCCGGTGCAACAACCGGATCGCTCGACTCAGGTTTCTCCTGAGCCAACAAAACAGGGGAACTTACCATGGTTGACAAGGTCACCAAGCCGAGTCGTGAAAGCTTCAAAAACGGATGTGATATGCGCATAAGTGTTCGATAAGCCATCGATGGAAAAATGGGTGTGAGAAGTAAGAAACCGAGTTCTTGGAATTCGTTTGGAGGGAACTTCGGTTTTCGTTAAACTAAAGAGTACCTTGGAATTCAATATAACCAATTGTAATTAAAAACTCGATGATCGTAACAATCGATGGCCCCGCCGGTGCAGGAAAGAGCTCAGTATCGCTGAAATTGGCCGACGCCTTGGGTTTCTTTTTCCTCGATACTGGGGCGATGTATCGTTGTGTAACATTGGCTTGTCTTCGCGCGAAGATCGACTTGAGCGACCCAAGTGCCGCCTTGGAAATCGCCAAATCCTGCGATATCGAATTGGCTCCTGGTTCTGTCAAACTCAATCGAGACGACGTGACGCGTGAAATCCGAAACCCCACGGTGGCCAAGTCGATCAAGCCGATCGCCGAGAACCCTCGCATTCGCGAATTGATGGTCCAGCAGCAACGAAAAATATGCGCCGACCGCGATTGTGTTACCGAGGGGAGGGATCAAGGCACCGTGGCATTTCCCGACGCTCAGTGCAAGATCTTTTTGACGGCATCTCCACAAGAGCGCGCTCGCCGGCGTGTTCAGCAATTGCTCGACAACAATATCGACGCCGATTACGACGAAATCCTAAGCCAACAAAACCAACGCGACCAGAACGATTCGAGCCGTCAAGCGGGTCCCCTGCGGGCAGCCCCCGACGCAATCGTCGTTATCACCGACGGGATGACCGAGCAACAAGTCCTCGAGCATCTCTTGGGAATCGTCAAGGACCGACTCGGGCAGGGCAGACGGCAATGAGCGACCAAGCCGCGACAGATCCAGAGCCACACGATTCAAGCCCGAGCAAGTCTCGTTCCAGGCCTTCGGACTCAACCCGAGAAAGCTTTTTGAGTTTTTACACCCGAAACGCGCTTTATCGTACCTTGCGAACCATCGCAAGAATCGTTTATGTCCTTTGGTTTCGAATCCGAGTCGAAGGTCGCCATCATGTGCCCATCCAAGGAGGAGGCATGCTACTTTCGACGCACCAATCGGGGATGGATCCAGTGCTGGTGGGGCTAGCTTGCAATCGGCATTTGAACTTTCTTGCTCGCAGCACACTATTCAAAAATCCAGCGTTTTCTCTGCTGCTCAGGGCGATGAATTCCATTCCAATCGATCGAGAGCGAGGAGGGCTAAAAGGACTCCGAGAGATGCTTGCAAGATTGCGAGCCGGAGAGTTGGTTGTGCTGTTCCCCGAAGGAACTAGGACCAGCGATGGATCCATCGGAATCCTAAAGCCCGGTTTCTTGCCCATCGCACGACGGTCCGAAGTTCCCCTGATCCCAGTGACTATCGTCGGAGCTTATGAATGCATGCCCAAAGGATCCAAATGGCTGTTCCCCAAGCCAATCGCTGTGGTTTTCGGCAAACCGCTCCTGGCTGATGATTACCGAAATTTGAGCGATGATCAGATCGTCGACCGTATTGCCGGATCCCTCAGCGAGCAGTTTGAGCAAGGCGAGCATCGAATCTGCGAGCATTATTGATCTGGCCTAAGGGTCCAAATGCCCCTTTGGACGATGCATTGGCTAAAATCTGCTACATTGATGATCTCGTCCTCGATCTCTTCAACACCATCTACGATGACTCTATATTCTCGCAAACTGGATCTTCGCAATTTCGCCCTGCTGGTTCTTTGGCTGACCTTGCCGGGATTGTTTTTGCACGCCACTTGCCCCCCGGGTTGCTTGGCGCAAGAAGAAGACCTTAGGTTTGCAGCTTCCTCTGGAGGCCAAGGTTTATCGCTCGAATCGGCAACCCTGTCCCCAAGGAGCATGCTCCTTGGGGATCCTCTGATCGTGATTCGTTGCAACATCCGAAACGGTTCTAAAGAGTACCAAACCGGATATGTCTCTGCTCGCATCGCAGGAAACCTGACCGACGACGATCGGTACAAGGTCTCCGTTGCACCCGAGCAAGTTCGAACCTGCGAAATCACGGTTCGACCCACCGTCCCGTTGCCAGATGCGCGGTTCGAAGTAGAAACTTCGCTCTACACGATGGTCGATGGCAAGGAGACTTTGGTCGTCGTGGGAGATGAACCGGCTGTTCGCAAAGTGACCGTGTTTCGAGCCAACAAAAATCCGGTCGTCGCAGCAACGGCCCTTGGACGTGAACTAGCTCCACCCCTGGACTGGAGATGGGAAAAAACAACTCCATTGACCACCTACGAAGCTGCCATGGCGAGCCGAATCGATGCGGAACTGAGCAAGGACTGCATCGGTTTGGATGGTCTCCAGTTTCCCACCAGCCAGAACGACTGGAAGAATACCGATGTTTTAATGCTCGCTGAGCCCGGTCCACTGAGGGATGCCAACACGCTCGGATCTCTCAAAAGTTTCTTGAATTCGGGAGGTCGAATCTGGGTCATGCTCGACTCGATCGATACCCAAGCGATCGAGCCGTTGCTCGAACCGACCCAGCAAATCCGTACGATCGATTCGGTCAAGCTGACGGAGTTTCAAGTCGCCACCAACGGGATTTCTGTTGCCCCCCAAGACACCAAAGTTATCGTCGAAGACCCTGTGATTCTCAAACGCCTCATGCAAGAAGGAGGGACCGTCAAGCACTCGATCGAGGGTTGGCCCGCGTCGATCCTTATGCCCGTAGGTCGCGGAGAACTGATCATCACGTCGCTCGAAAGCAGCGCATGGATCCAACCTCGCAAGAATCAACTCAGCGACGACCCGTTTTATCGGTCCGATTATGAACTCAAACCATGGGCAAAGAACCTCATCGACTCGATCCAAGTCAAAAGGTCCGGGAGCTTGGTCGCACTCAAAGATCTCGATTATCCGTTGGAAAAGATTGGCAACCCGGTGGTTCCACGAAGCCTCGTCGCTGGAATCCTCTTGTCCTTTTGCACCGCCTTGGTCGGCTTGAGCCTTTGGCGCTTGACGGCTCGAGATGCTAAGGCCATGGGTTGGATCGCCCCGGCGCTTGCCGTCGGTGCTTCGCTCCCACTTGTCTACTTGGCATGGTCTCAAAAGCGTGATATTCCAGCGATGGTTTCGCTGTTTCAATTGGTCCAATTGGAGTCCAAGTCCGGTGCAACGCTCAAGGAATCGGCTGCTGTCTATCTGCCGCAAAACTCCTCGATGTCGCTGGAAAGCAAACTCTTGGGCTATGCGATCCCAGATCCAAAAATACAAAGCGGGATCAAATCGATCGTCACCGAAGACATCGACAAGTGGCAAATGACTAACCAGGATTGGCCCACCGGGACTTGGCGATACCAAACCGAAGTTTCCTTGCCGGATGTTCGAGCGATCGCTAAGGCGGAGTTTGGATCCGAAGGTGTTCGGATCCAACTGCCCGACAACCTGCCATCGAAAGTCCTCAACCCAGTTGTGGCCTACGTGCCTGGCGCTCCGGTACTTGGTTCTCCAATTTCAGACTCCCAGATCCTCATCGATGGTGCTTATCCAGCCGAAGGCGAACGCTGGACCCTCGATGCCATCGTCGGAGATGAACAACGACGAAGAAGTGCGATTTATCGCAAGGCATTAGAGAGCACCGATAGGACCCAAACGCTCTCTCGAATGGTGCTTGGTTGGACCGATCTTTTTGATCAAGCACCACAGTGGAATTCGCAGATCGAAAAACGGGGTGCGGCTCTTGTATCGATGCCCTTGTCCCTTAGTCGCCCCGCTCCAGGCGTGAAAATCGCGGTCCCCTACCCTTTCATCGACATCAAGATTTCACGAGATGGGAATTCTTCACCGGTGTTCCTCGAAGGCACTGGGCGTTGGATCAGCCAGTCTTCCAATCGTGCAGAGACAAGTCTCGAGTTTCGATTGCCCCAAGAAGTGCTCCCGCTTCAACCCACCGAAATCGACTTTGACTGGGAATTGCAAGCACCTAGGCGCAAGGTCAAACTCTCATGGATCCGATCCAGTGATCAGTCCCTCGTTGAAATCGTTAGCTTCGATGGCCCATCGCTTCCCTGGAAATCGAAAATCACCGACCCACAGTTGCTAGAAGAATTACAAGATGGTTTGCTGACGCTGCGTTTGGAAGTGGCAGAAGACCAAGAGGCTGGAAGCTCGATCCCATGGCGAATCAAACACCTTCGACTCAAAGTTCATGGAATGACCCTTCCAAGCAATCCGCTGAGCGCTAACCCATAACGTTCATCTAGCTCGGATAGCACAGATCCCATCCCAAGTCCTTCAATCCCCTTCATTTTGCCTGCATACATCCAATCAGTAACCAGCTATGAGCGAAACAGTCGTTGAAACCCAGAACCTCACCAAACGCTACGGCGATTTCACAGCCTTGGATGATCTTTCGATCCACGTCGACAGGGGGCAAATCCTCGGATTCATCGGCCCCAACGGTGCAGGCAAAACAACCACGATCAAAATCCTTGTGGGACTCTCCCGGCCAACCGGCGGATCGGCCAGGATCGCAGGGGTCGACTGCAGCCAAAACGCGTCAAAGATCAAACAGCTCGTCGGATATATGCCCGACAAGTTCGGCTCGTACGACAACATGCGGGTCCATGAGTACTTGGACTTCTTTGGCGCGATTTTCGGAATTCCTGGAAAACAGCGCAAAGCTCGTATTCAGGAGGTGATGGAAACAACCAATACGACTTACATGCAAGACCGGTACGTCGAGAGTCTAAGTCATGGGATGCAACAACGCGTAGGGATCGCCCGGACGCTGCTGCATGATCCTGAAGTTCTCATTCTGGATGAACCTGCAAACGGCTTGGACCCAAAAGCTCGCATCGAGATGAGGCAACTGCTCTTGCAACTGGCGGCCCAAGGCAAGACGCTCATCGTCACTAGCCATATCCTGCCGGAACTATCTCGCATCTGTAACGTCGTTGCTATCGTCACCGCAGGAAAGCTTAGAGCTTTCGGTTCGGTCGACGATGTCATGAGCAAACTATGCCCTCAGCGAAACTTTGAAATCCAAGTTGCAAGTGCTGAGCACATGCCCAGCGCCGAAAAACTCCTGCGAGACGTTTTGCTCGATACCGAACCACTCATCAGCAGCCCTGCTGAATTGATGCTCAGGTTTCCAACGGTCCGAAGCGAAGTGGAACTGGCCGAGTTTTTGCAAAAACTCGTAGCGGCCAAATTGCCCGTAACCCAATTCCGCGAACTGACCAGCGACCTTGAAGACGCCTTCCTATCAGTCGCCGGCAAAGAGTAACTTGTCGCTTTTATCGAAAGCTCCATCGCGTGAATCCTCAATCATTTTTCAGTAATCCGATCCTACGACGCGAGCTCATCGGCCGCTTGCGAAGTCCCAAAGCACTTATCGCAATTGCGATCGTGGCGATCGTCTCTTGCACGCTAGTTTTGATGCGATGGCCTCGGGAAGCGACCATTGACTTGGTCAGCCAAGGTTCCATCCAAGTCTTCCGACCGGTCGCTTATGCCATCGCCATCGCAATCATGATGCTTACTCCGGCGTTCCCTGCCACGGCCATCGTGTCTGAACGCAAGAAAGGGACCTTGGTCCTGATGCTCAACTCCCCTACCCCGCCCTGGGTTATTTACGTTGGCAAACTGCTTGCCAATGTCCTGCTGGGGGTGTTGCTGTTCTCGGTAAGTCTCCCTGCGATTTTCGCTTGCTATGCCATGGGCGGGATATCCATCGTCAACCATATCATCCCGCTGCTGCTGGTTTTCCTTGGAATGGCATTTCAGTACTCCGCTTTGGGGCTTTGGGTATCGAGCCGATCGCAATCGATCGATGCCGCCTTGAGGTGGACTTACAGTATTCTGCTGTTTCTGGTTGTGCTATCGATTGGTCCAAGCGTCCTGGTGGGAAAACTCTCTGGCATCGGTGCATGGATCTCTCAAGCTCTGACGACCTTGTCACCGATCCCTGCACTCCAACAGATCACAGGATCCCAAGGCCAGGCCAAGTCGATTGGTATTGGAACCGGATGGGTCGAGTACTTGATCATGTCGGCTCTGACCACCGTTGGACTTGCCATGGCGACCTTGTACAAACTGCACCCAACCATGATGGATCGAGCTAGGGATGCTGGAAAGGTGATCGAAGCCAAACAGTCCAGTTGGTTTCGTCGTCTTGCCTACTTGGTCGACCCAAACAGGCGCAAAGCCGGCATACCTTTTTGGCTCAATCCGATCATGGTCAAAGAGTTTCGAACTCGCAAGTTCGGGCGTTTGCACTGGTTGCTCAGATTGGTGGCCGCAGGTGCCATCGTTTCAATCCTCTTGACGGTGGTAGCCGCCACCGGGACTGTCAATTGGGGCGTCGATCGGATCGCATCGTCCATGGTGCTTATGCAAATCGGATTTCTATTGCTTTTAGGCCCGAGTTTGGGCGCCAACTTGATCGCCTCGGAAGTCGAAAGCGGGGGGTGGCAACTGATGCGAGCATCGCCAATTCCCGCATGGCGTATCTTGACCGGAAAGCTCATGAGCACGTTTTTGACCCTGCTGCTGCTGCTGCTTGCCACACTCCCTGGATATGTGATGATGAGCTATATCCAACCGGCCATTGGGGGCCAAGTCTCCAACGTGGTTGTCTCTCTACTGATTGCAACGGCAATGGTTACTATCCTGAGCGCTTGTGTCAGCGCGTATTCGAAAACGTCTGCTGCGGCTACGGCAGCCAGCTATGCAGTGCTTTTGATTCTCTTTGCCGGAACACTTCTGATTTGGCTAGGTCGCGGAAATCCTTTCGGTCCTGTGTTTGTTGAGCGGGCTTTGCTTTTGAATCCTGCTGCTACCGCGTTGGCCGAGATGAAAGCACCTGGCTTTGAAACGTTTCAGTTGATTCCTAACGGATGGTATGTAGGCCTTGCGATTTGCACCGCAGGTCTTATCGTGCTTGTGCTCCGCATCGCCAAACTAACGCGTCCTGATTAATCCTTGAAACATGAAATACATCCAACGAATCTTGGTCCTTGGTTCATGCGTTTTCACATCGCTTACAAGCTTCCTCTGCGCACAGTCAGTCGTGCCATTGCAACATCGTTGGGAAGCAGACCCCGGGTTCGGCAATGTTTGGAATATCAATCGCGACCTGCGGGCCAAGTTCCTCAATGTCGAGGATCTTCGCAGCGAGCATGCTAGTATACGATTCGAGGCGGCTCAGACCATTTGTCAAAACCATGATCGACCCGGGTTTCGGAAACCCGATCAGGCGTTGCAACTGCTGATGGAACAACTCTCCAACAGCAGCAATTCGATTCTGGTCAAACGTACGATGATCTCTGCGGCTTGCCTTCTCGATGACGGGACCCATGCCCAAGGTATTTGGCAAGCCGCCGCGAGCGATCCGGGTGTTGCTCCGTTAGTAGAATCCTATCTGATCCGCTGGAAGTCCACCGTTTCCCTAGATCATTGGCGAAAAATACTCGCGGATTCGCAGTCCTCCCAAGCCGACATCGAGCGGGCTTTGGATGGTCTTGCCCAAGTCGGTCAGGAACAAGATCGGCAACTATGTATGCAGGTCCTGCGCTCCGATCAAGCGACTCCTATCACACGGTTGGCTGCAGCCCGGACTCTAGGAATTCTCCAACCCAACGGATTGACTTCGCTGGCTGACGAAATCTTGCGTTCTCAGGTTTCAGATAAGCACATGCTCGTCGCATCGCTCATGGCAAAGCATCAAGCAGACCCCGCTGCATTGGACCTCATGCAAGCCCTGATGCAGCAAGGAACAGCCACATCGAAGCGACTTGCAGCCAATTCGATCGCCGAAAGCTATCCTGACAAAGCAATGAGTGTGGTAGGTGATTGGGTCAAGCATCCGGACGACGAAATTCGGCTGGCTGCATTGAAATTGCTTGTAAGCCAACCTTCGGATTCGAACACCCGTTTGCAAGCCAGTTTGCTCGCAGACTCCGATTCGGTGGTACGAAACAAAGCGAGAGTGCAATTGCTCGACCTGGCAAAGAATGGATTTCGCGATCAAGTCCGAGAGCACTTGGGAGAGAATCTCAACGGCCAAGTTTGGCAAGGCATCGAACAAGCGATCATTCTTGCCGTCGAACTGCAAGACCGGGAGCGTTGCCAGCGATTCTTGGAACTGCTCGATCACCCGCGTCCGGAAGTCAATATGCTCGCAGGTTGGGCTTTGATGGAGCTGGCCAATGATCCAGGAATCGTCCAGAGCGTTGTGCCTCATGCCGAGAAATTGACTTCGCAGTTAGAACAGGGAACGGTTCTTGCAAAACAAGACATTATTCGTCTGAGTTTTCTCTTCGAAGTCTTCGGTAGGAATCGCTACGAACCAGTCTTGAGCATGCTTCGCAAGTACATCCCGAAAGACAATTTTAAGATGGGGAATCTCAGTCGTTCGTCCGCGATTTGGGCGATAGGAAAGATCATGAAGGATCAAGACGACCCGAAGCTCCGAGCGCAGCTTGCCGAACGCATCATGGATTTGAGCACCCGGATGCCCGAGAACTATCTGGTCGGTTATGCATGCCTGCTTGCACTCGGAGAATTTGGATATACGGATTCCAAGACCGTCGTTGAGCGATATAGCACCGATGGACAAGACGCATTGAATTCCGCAGGACGCTGGGCAAAAGCGCAGATCGAGAAATCTGCCAAGTAGATTCTACGGGATCGCCTCTAATCGGTCCGAAGATCGGATGCGAAAACGACCTGCTTTTGAAGACTCTTGCGTTGCCGTTTGATCCAATCGTTCATGGGCGACTCAATCCAACGATAAAAAATCTCTGCTGCGACTAAACTGCACAGGAAGGCCAAAAGCATCGCCCCGGCAGCTTGGACCGGGCTGCGGCCTGCCCAGGAGTCGATGGTTTTAAGAACCAATCCGTTGACCAAGTAATGAACCAAAAACAGACTAAAAGAGACCTTGCTCAGCCAGCTGAGCCAATCCGGCAATCGCCACTGCCTGCAATACCGGAATCCGAGCCAAAGTACCCCAGCGACCACCAGTGATACCACCAACTGCGGGCGAGGATTGACCCAATAGCTTGCGGCAATCACCACGATGTACGAAAGCAAGACCCTCGCCGAAAGCTTGCCCTGCAAATTCCAGCCCAAAAACACTCCGAGAATGTACTGGGCCGCAAAGAATAAGAAGGTAGCTTCGTAACTCTCGCGTCGGCTCCAGTACCAAGCACTCGCAACCCCCAAGGGAAAGTAAATGAGCGCTTGCAAGGTGATCCCATCGAGGAATCCGGACCGCATACGATTAGCCAACACCCCAAGTCCTACGACAAAACAGGACCATTGGAATTCAATGCACAAGTACCAAGTCCCTGCTGAAAAGTTTCCATAACCAAGGAGATCTTGGAGGAACACCGTATGGGCGAATAGCTGCGCCCATGAAAAGGAATCGACCTGTCCTAACGGCCAATCCATTGCGCTGGTGATAACGCCAGTGAGCAAACCAGCAGCGACCATGATCAGATAGGGAACCGCTAGGCGAAGATACCTGGAAAGAATTTCGATCGCTGCACCGCGCAAATGGTTGGTCTGTTTATCCAAACTTGCGATCAATCCGCTTAAGACAAAGAAGACAGCCACCGCATAGAGCGCATGATTGAATAACCAATACCCCACACTCGGTGCGAATCGGTCTGCCAAGTCCGATTGCGGAGCATAAAGCGAAAGATGATGCCAAACAACGCAAACGGCTGCTGTTGCTCTGAGCAAATCCGCCAAAGCAAAACGACTGCCGGTCCATACTGGGGACACAGAATCTTTTGGCGGGTGATTCAAAGCTCAGACTCACTTATCCGATACGCAACAGATCCGAACTATCGCCGAAACGATCCGCCTTGATTCCCACTTGGTGCAACATCCAAAGATAGAGATTGCACAACGGAGTGTTGCTTGGGTATCTCCAGTGCCCAGATTTTCGAGATTGCCCCCCTGCTCCACCGAGCATCAAGATCGGAAGATCGTCATGATTGTGGCGATCGCCGTCTGAGATTCCGCTTCCGTAGACAATCATGGTGCGATCCAGAAGTGTTTGACCCCCTTCATCCACCGACGAGAGTTGATCGGCAAGGTAGGCGAGCTGTTGCAAATGGAACAGATTGATCTTTTGGAGTTTGGATTGCTTTTCTGGGCTTTTTCCGTGATGGGAAAGATCATGATGGCTTTCGGGGGCACCGATTTCCGGATAGCCGCGATTGCTCCCTTCGTTGGCCATCATGAAGGTGAGCACGCGCGTAGCATCGGTGCGAATGGCTAGTCCAATCATGTCCATCATCAATTTGCAATGTTCTTCCCAAACTCGGGGAACACCTGCTGGCCTAGCGTAGTTGGGCAAGCCGTTTTCTCCAAGCTGCAGCTTGTCGCTTCGTCCAATGCGATTCTCGACATCGCGGACCGCATAGAGGTATTCGTCGAGTTTTCGGGAGTCGGCAGCACCCAATTTGCGTTTGAGGCTATTGGCATCCTCGAGTGCATAGTCCAAAACACTTTTTCTGCGAGCGGCTCGCGGGGTCGTGGGTCCCCCTTGGGAAACTTTGTCCGGAGTCCCAAAAAGCCGTTCGAAAACACTTGATGGATCCATCTCTTTGGCCAATGGACTCGAATCGTTTCTCCAAGCAAGGTTGCTAGAGTAGGCGCACGAGTACCCGCTGTCGCAATTTCCAGATTGCGAAGAACCTTCCATGCCAAGCTCGAGCGAAGCGAATCGCGTTTGATGACCGATCCCCTGCGCGGCGACTTGATCGACCGAGACACCGTTTTTTATATCCGCTCCGTCAGTCTTCCTTGGATGAGCACCTGTGAGGAACGAAGCCCCACTGCGTGCGTGATCGCCGGCTCCATCTCCATGGTCTCGAGCACCATCGAGCGTCAGACCTGTAAAGACGTTCAGAGACTTGCGATGCTTGGCAAGCACCTCGAGGGTTGCAGGAAGCTCAAATTTGGTTCCTTCCGAAGCCGGGGTCCAGTCGGCCATGTGGATTCCGTTGGGAACCATCATAAAAAGCATCCTCAGCGGTTTGGCTTCGGCTACCGAACTGGCTCGCCCTTGGTGCGTCATGGCTTCGAGCCAAGGCAGGGTGATCGCGGTTCCGATTCCCCGAAGGACTGTTCTTCGATCGAGTTGTTTCATGGCAGTTCTTCGTCCCTTGTGCCTTTGCGTTGAAATGGATCGCTGGAGATGATCCCGAGCAACAGATCCTGGAATCGATAGTCGTTCTTCGAAGCGTTGGCTAGGATTTGATCGATCGCACAGCGATCGTAATATTCTAATCCGCGTCCGATCCCGTAAGTCATCAGTTTTTCAGTGATGGTTCGAGCGAATTGCTCCGATTTCTGGTCGCGAATCAATCGGATCAGGTCCCCTGGGTTGCTGACCTTTTCACCCGTGGGGAGTTCTCCCGAGGCGTCGATGGGGGATCCAGCGTCGGTGGTTCGCCATCGCCCAATCGCGTCGTAATTTTCCAAAGCTAATCCCAAGGGGTCCATCTGTTTGTGGCAAGAAGCGCACGCAGGGTTGGCGCGATGTTGCTCGAGTTGTTCTCGAAGGGTTCCTACAAGCTGTCCTTTTTCCAATTCAGGAACACCCGGTGGAGCAGGGGGTGGTGGAGTACCCAGAATGTTGTCCAGGATCCATTTGCCTCGCTTGACGGGGCTGGTTCGAGTCGGATTGCTTGTGACTGCCAACACCGACGCGTGGGTCAGAAGTCCCAATCGTTTTTGACCTTTGAGCGAGACCTTTTGGAATTTATCTCCATCGATACCAGGGACACCGTAGAACCGTGCCAGTGTTTCGTTCATGAATGAGAAATCGGCATCCAGCAGACGCAGGACGCTCATGTTCTCGCGCAGGACGTGCAGAAACAGGTAGTAGGTTTCAGTTCTGGATAGATCTCGGATCTGCGAGTTCCAGTCCGGGAACTTCCCTTCATTGGGGGCAAAGTTATCGAGTTTGCGAAGCGTCAGCCATTGTCCAGCGAAGTTTCGCACAAAGTCCCTAGCGCGATCGTCCCGGATCATACGATCGAGTTGGGCCCCGAGCACTCCGGGTTGACGGAGTTGGTTCTTGGACGCCAGACTTAGCAGCTCCCGATCGGGGGTCGAACTCCATAGGAAAAAGCTTAGTCGTGAAGCCAATTCGAATTCGCTCAACAGGGGGTACTGTGCTCCTAGCTTAGTCGCGGGCTCTTCGACTTTGAAGAGAAAATGGGGACTGATTAAAATCGCCGATAGTGCCGTTTGCAGTCCGACTTCGTAGCTTTCGCCTGCTTGAACGGTTTTGTCGACGATCGATGCCAATCGAGCCAATTCGTCGTCGGTAGCGGGCCGTCGGAACGCGCGGCTTGCGATGCGTCTCATCACATCCTTGGCCGCTTCGGAAACGGTTTTCGAAGCCGACGGTATCGAGTCACGAACGAGTTCTCGATGAGTCTCTGGAAGTGCCGACTCTGGGACTTTTTCAGCGGCTTTTTGGCCCGTGAGGCGAAGGTCATAGATGTAGAGGTTGGTGTCCTGGGCGGGTTGACCGTCTTTGGCTTCGATGTAGTGATCGTTGACGAATGCAAGTTCGATGATTCGTTTGCCGGTCCTGAGTTTCAATGGGACTTTGAAAGACTCTGCATTGTTTGGCGACTCGGTTTTGACGGTAACTTCATCGACCTTCTTTCCATCGACGGAGATGACGACCTGGGGGAATCGACCTTGAGCAGCCGAACCAGCCATACCTAGCTCAAGGCTATAGCGACCGGTCCAAGGCACATTCTCTTCGAATTGGGTTTTTCCGTTCGAGAAAAAAACGAAGCGGCTGCCTTCGAATTTCCCACCGGAATCGGCTGTCAATTGGCTTGTCTTGCGCGGCGAATCATAGACTGGACCAGAGCTCGGGGCGAGGATGACTTTTTGGCTGATATCCTCGGCGGCCCGCAGGTATTTATCCATCAGTAGCGGGGGAAGCGTCAGGACATCACCGATGTTATCGAAACCGTATCCGACATCATCTCCGGGGAAACCGGCTGCCGGTTCGTAATCGATTTTGAAAAGGTCGCGAATGGAGTTACGGTATTCGAACCGGTTGATGCGCCGTAGGGTGACCGCACCGGGGTTGGGAGTTTTCCCGCAATCGATATCGTTGAGCGTGTTCTTGATCCAATCGGAAACGAGTTTGCGATCGGTGTCCGAGGGTTGCAGAGAATCTGCAGGGGGCATATCGCCGATATCGAGTCGCTGGGCGACTTTCTCCCATATACGGCGTTGCCGAAAGACCGCTTTGGCGTCAGGGAAATTGTTCAGTGCCAAGCCGCTTTCGGCCTGGGCCCCGGAGTGGCATCCGTAGCAGAATTGTTTCAATAGAGGTTCGATGGTCTTGCCGAACTCTTCGTTCCGCTTTGCCCAATCGGTGGCACTGGCGGACCCCATAAGAAGGCTTGTGCCCACAAGGGCAAGGACACGCATGATGGAAAGCGCATAGATAGGGCTAGCCATTGCCGGATAATTCCACAAAGTAGCGGGCTACAACAAAAACCACGTTGACAAAGAAAAGTATAACCCATGAGTGCATCGAGCGATGAATTGCTTCGGAAGAAATGTTTGCCGTGCGAAGGCGGAGTCGAGGCTTGCTCGCTGGAACAAGCCCGGATGCAGCAAGGGGCGGTTCCTCGTTGGGAGCTCAGGGCCGATGGGAAGTGGATTGACCGCACCGTAAGGTTCAAAAATTTCGTGAAGATGATGGAAGCGGTCCATCGAATCGCGGAGTTATCGGAGGCCGAAGGACATCATCCGGATCTGCATTTAACGGGCTATCGGAATTTGAAGATTGAGCTGACGACACATGCGATCGGTGGGTTGAGCGAAAACGATTTCATTCTGGCGGCCAAGATCGATGCGATTCTCGCACAGGCAGGGGTTTAGCGTTCGACCATGCAATAAAAAAAGACACCAGCTCAAGCTGGTGTCTTTGAGGTTGTGTCGATTGGAAATCCGACCAATACCGATCGACTACAGGACCGTTTGGATCGTCTTAACAATCCGCGCCAAAATCTTGTACGGATCGGCTTGCGAATTCGGTCGGCGATCTTCCAAGTATCCCTTGTAGCCGGAATTGACAAAGCTGTGAGGAATGCGGATCGAGGCACCTCGGTCTGCTACCCCGTAACTGAACTTGTCAATCGACTGGGTCTCATGCAACCCGGTCAAACGCAAGTGATTGTCTGGACCATAGGCTGCAATGTGCTCGTCACGGTACTTCTCGAAGGCTCCCATGAGCTTCTCGAAGAACTCTTTGCCACCTGCATCTCGCAACTTGTCAAACGAGAAGTTGGTGTGCATGCCAGAACCGTTCCAGTCCCCCTTGATCGGCTTGCAGTAAAACTCGATGTCCAAGCCGTACTTCTCGGCCAAGCGGACCATCAAGTAGCGTGCGATCCACATGTCGTCCCCTGCCTTCTTGGATCCCTTCGAGAAGATCTGGAACTCCCATTGACCCTTGGCCACTTCGGCGTTGATCCCTTCGAGATTGATACCGGCATCCAACGTGATGTCGATGTGCTCTTCGACGACCGCGCGAGCGATGTCACCTACGTTCTTGTAACCAACACCGGTGTAATAAGGCCCTTGGGGTGCAGGATATCCCTCTTCTGGGAAGCCAAGCGGTCGGCCGTTCTCGTAAAAGAAATACTCTTGCTCGAAACCGATCCACAGATCAGGCATCTCTTCGCACTGGGCACGGAAGTTCGATGGGTGCGGCTGGCCGTTAGGAAGCAAGACTTCGCAAAGTACCAAGAACCCATTCTTGCGGGTGCTGTCTGGATACAATGCCACGGGCTTGAGCAAGCAGTCGGAGCTGCGGCCCTCTGCCTGCTGGGTCGAACTACCATCAAAGCCCCACATAGGGAGATCCGCAACGCTCGTTGGAGCCTTGTCGACAATCTTGGTTTTGCTGCGCATGTTGGGCTCGGGTAGATACCCATCCAACCAAATGTACTCGAGCTTGAACTTGTTATCCGAAGACATTTAGCTAACTCTTCCTTCCAAAAACAATAAGATAGACGTTCCGCCTGCTGATACCCTCGACGCTCAAGCCCCGAGGACAAATGCACCAGTCCACACTGGTTGGCATCTGCCAGCTCGCATGACGCAACAGATATCCATCTGCCCCTGCCGAAACTCCGCTGCCTGGCTCCGTCTACCCTTCGTCGCCAAACACCGTCGATTTCAGTTCATTACCGGATGTCATGCTCCCTTAGGACCGACGACGAAATCAGAACGATTTCTGGCGGGAGTCGCACCACAACCGATAGCGTTATTGCTAAGCTGATATGCAGCCACAGGTTCCATACTGTAGCGTAGCCATGGAGTGGGGCAAGCGACCCGCGAAGTTTCTTTAATCGTAAAACCAACAGAAATCATCCAAGCTTATGCACTCGATGCCGATTCTCTTGGGGGTCTTGGCGGCCATGGCCATTGCCTACCGATTCTACAGCGCTTTTTTGGCGGCCAGAGTCGCGGCCTTGGACCCCGGGCGTCTGACCCCAGCTCACGAGCTTAATGACGGACAAAATTACCATCCGACGAATCGTTGGATATTGTTCGGCCATCATTTCGCAGCCATCAGTGGTGCAGGGCCTCTGATCGGCCCAGTTTTGGCGATCCAATTTGGCTACATGCCAGGTCTGATTTGGCTCGTTATCGGCGTTTGCCTTGCAGGTGCGGTCCAGGACTTCATGGTCTTGGCCGTGAGCCTGCGACATCGTGGCCAATCTCTGGCCAACATTGCCAAGTCTCTTTTAGGGCCAAAACTTGGCGTTCTGACTTCGATCGCCATCCTCTTTATCGTCATCATCGCTCTGTCGGGACTTGGGGTCGTCGTCGTCAAAGCCCTCGGAGGTGAGCGCGTGGCTCTTTACCCCGGCAGCAGGATCCAGACCCCCGAACCGATGTCTCCTGAGGCTTCGAACTCCGGTCCGGTGACTTACCGGGTCCCGGCTGGTTCGAAAGTAAGTTACCCAAGCGGCACCGAGTTGGTTCGAAGTGAAGCGTTCGTGATCGAAATGCCAGAAGCAGACTCGTACCCTAGAACATCGAGCTTGAAGGTCCCCGAAAAGTCTTACGAGCTCATTCGTGGTAGTTCTTGGGGAACATTTACGATCGCTTGCACGATACCGATCGCCCTGTTTGTCGGCTGGTACATGTATCGGTTTCGCAAGGGCAAGGTGGTGGAAGCTTCGATCCTTGGGGCCGTCGCAGTTTTGCTTGCCACGGTTGCGGGTTCGTGGGTCCAAGGCTCATCGCTGGAACCTTACTTTTCATTCTCGCGAAACGGGATCATCGCAGCGATTTGTCTGTATGGATTCATCGCGTCGGTCTTGCCTGTGTGGTTGCTGCTGTGCCCGAGGGACTATCTCTCTTCGTTCCTGAAGATAGGAACCATTGGGCTATTGATGCTAGGAGTGATCGTGGCCAATCCGAAGCTCGAAGCTCCTGCGGTTAACCCATACTTTGCCGGCGGCGGTGGCCCTTACTTCTCCGGAGCTATCTTTCCGTTTGTATTCATTTGCATCATGTGCGGAGCTGTCTCGGGGTTCCATGCGTTGGTCTCTTCGGGAACAACACCCAAGATGGTTAGCAACGAGAAAGATGTTCGGCTCATCGGGTATGGATCGATGCTCTTAGAAGGTTTGGTCGCCGTCTGTGCGCTGATCGCTGCGGCGGCGCTTCCCCAAGGAGACTACTGGGCGATCAACATCGACATGTCCAAGGCTCATCAATACGCAGAGACGTTGACGAAACTAAACGCCGACGTGGATCATTTGGATCAGATCGAAGCCCAAGTCGGGGGCGAGACGCTGCGTGGTCGAACCGGCGGTGCGGTGACCTTGGCCGTCGGCATGGCTCAGATCATGACCAAAGCTTTCAGCATGTTCTCGAACGTCTCGGTCGATGCGTTGATCAAGTATTGGTTTCATTTTGCGATCATGTTCGAAGCGTTGTTTATCTTAACGACCATCGACACCGGGACTCGGATCGCCCGATTTCTCTTGCAGGAACTGCTTGGGAACGTCCATCCAAAATTCCAAAAGATGGATTGGTGGCCAGGGGTTTGGCTAAGCACCGGTTTGGTGACTCTTGGCTGGGGCAGTCTGATCTGGTCTGGATCGATCGATACGATTTGGCCCATGTTTGGCATTGCCAACCAATTGCTTGCGGCGATCGCGCTGTGCTTGCTGACGACTTGGCTCTTTCAAGAAGGCCGGGGCAAGTACGCCTGGGTTACAGTTGTGCCGATGCTCTTTGTGACGACCACGACCTTTACGGCCGCAGCGCAGATGGTTCAAAACCGATTCTGGCCAGACTTTACGGTCGGGTACAACCAAGGGAATTTCTCGCAAGCTCTGCGAGGAGGGCTAAGCGGTGGGGCTATCGTTCTGCTGGTTGCCGCTTACACGATCATCCTTGCCAACGCGATCGCCAAATGGGTATCGAAGCCTCGCTGATCGTTTGGTTTGGATTTCATGATTTCAGTTAGCACATGGACCAGCAGCACCCGCAAAATCAGTTGAAGAAGTCAAAATAAAAGCAGGATGGCGCAAGCTGTCCGGTGAGTGTCAAACGTTCCCTATTTAAGATTGGAAAAATCATGCTTAGTCGTCGATCGATCCTCCGCAGTGCCTTGGTTGCAATGATGGTTGCACCTAGTGTTTCAGGAACTACCGTTGGGCTCTTTGCGCAAAGCGATTCGGTCAATACGGAGATTGTCGACAAGATCAAGCAGGAAGGTTTGGAGCGATCCAAGGTCATGGAGACGATCAGTTACTTGACCGATGTCTCGGGCCCCAGATTGACCGGTTCCCCCGAGACACGGCTTGCAGGTGAGTGGGCCAAAAAACGGCTCGAAGAGTACGGGCTAGAAAACGCTCACTTGGAACCATGGGGCCCTTTTGGACGTGGCTGGTCGCTGCAGTCCTACCTTGCCAACGTCGTGGCACCAAACTTCTTTGGACTGATCGCTTACCCCAAGGCGTGGACACCCAGCACTCCAACGACGGTTCGAGGAGAGCCGATTTACTTGGACGCCAATACTCCGGAGGAATTGGAAAAGTACCGCGGCAAGCTCGGTCGAGCCATCGTTCTGATCAGTCCACCCAGAGAGCTTAAGCCTTGGTTTGATCCGCCTGGTGCAAGACAAACCGATAGCGATCTTTTGAATCTTGCGAACGCCGAAGTGGGCGGTTCGCGTCGCCGCCGACCACCCGGAGTAGAGCCGGGAACTCCTGCCGGTGGAGTCAACCCAGCCAGTGCAGCGCCTAGCCCCAGAGGTCCACAAACAGCAAGTGGACCTAGTCCCAGTTTGACAACCGACAAATGGCAGATGTGCTACGACGAAGGTGCTGCGGTGGTGCTCGAGCCTGGTCGAGGCGATGGCGGAACGGTGTTTGTCGCTTCGGCTACCATGCCCAGACGAGCCGACCCCCAGCGCGAAATCCGCAGCCCTGGAGAAGGCGGCCCGATGTCTCGTGGAGCCAGGCCTTGGACGGTCGACTCCCCCGCGATTTTACCTCAGATGGTCTTGGCCGCCGAGCATTACAACCGTTTGGTCCGGATGGTCCAAAAGGGGGTGATGCCTCAGTTGGAGATCGACATCGAATCGACGTATCATGACGCTGATATCAATTGCTTTAACATCATCGCCGACATTCCAGGTGGGGACCTGAAGGACGAGGTGGTGATGATCGGAGCCCACTTTGATTCATGGCACTCCGGGACCGGAGCAACCGACAATGCCATCGGATGCGGGGTGATGATGGAAGCCATGCGGATCCTCAAGTCGATCGGTGCGACTCCACGTCGAACGATTCGCATCGCGCTTTGGACAGGGGAAGAGCAAGGCTTGCTTGGCTCGAGGGCTTACGTGTCAGAACACTTCGGCAAACTGCAGACACCGCAGCGGCGCGAAGAGGGGGGCTCGGTCTTGGAATTCAAACCTGAGTACGAAAAGTTTTCGACTTACTTTAACCTTGACAATGGGGCAGGGAAGATCCGTGGGATCTACTTGCAAGGGAATGAAGCTGCCCGACCGATTTTTCGCTCGTGGCTATCTCCCTTTGCCGACATGGGAGCTTCGACCGTCACGGCGGCCAACACAGGGGGGACGGACCATCAGTCCTTTACAGGGATCGGTCTGCCTGGATTCCAATTCATCCAAGACCCAATCGAGTACGATACGCGGACCCACCATTCGAGCATGGATGTCTACGAGCGTTTGATCGAGGACGATGCCAAACAAGCCTCGGTGATCCTCGCAACGTTCGCTTATCATGCAGCGATGCGGGACGAAAAGATCCCTCGTCGAGCCCTTGAAGGCAATCCGACGATGCAACCTGCATCCACCAATGCAGAATCGAGCCAGGGGGCAAAATAACGCTTGACCAGAGCCCTAATTTCGCTTGATCGTCGGCTTGCGAGGTTGAGAAATCATCCGATAAGCAAACCAGCCGATCGCCGACAGCCCAAGGATGGTCGTCAAGACCGAACCGACCGAAACATCGGTTTTGCGAGTCGGTTGGTCCGAGGCGGTCGGACCAAGGCTTAATTGCCATCGATCGACGACCAACATCGGTGCTTGTTGATACCCTTTGTCCTGGGTCACCGCCGAAACTTGCGGTGTCTGAAATCGCCAAATCCGATACGCAAAGCCTTGGACGTCAACTCGAATTTTGGTGGACCAAGCGATCGTTGACGAAGCATCCAAATCGGACGTTTCCTGCGAATCTTCCGATTTGGAGGACTGTGTGGTTGGATCGGCCAGGATCCAGGTAGGTAAGGTCGCTGCCACCAGGGTGATTGGGAACTCCTTTTCGTAGGAAATCGGTTCCAAGTCCTTACCATATCGGACGTCGATTCGATTCTGTCCTATGTCCGCAACGCCGTCGAGTTGATAGTAGTGATTTCCGTTTAACCAATTTTGATGCGCAGCGTTCTGAACTTCGACACGTTGGATGCGTCGTACTTGCACCCGCGCGGTGACTCGCTCACCAACGCTCCGTTTGAGCGTTCCATCGTCTCCTTTGGACTGCTTGTTTGCTTCGGTTCTTCGGATCCAGTCCATGACGGTTAATCCCGATGAGTCTTTTTCCACAAACGCTTCCTGTGGCTGGTTGAGACTCAGACCCGTTTTCTGAAGTGCCAGCAATGTGTAAAAAGGTTTGGCGTCTTTGCTGGTCAATGACTGTCCATGCATGCGTTCAAGCTTGTCGGTTTGGCTTAAGTCCCAGCCATTCCATAGCAAGCGCTGCTGACCAGGGCTCAATTCGGGAACCAAGTCGTTGACAGGTGGGAGTGTCTGGGCAGAGTTTGCTAGGAATTGCCACGCTATTTTGGAGGCAAGGATCATCGAAGGAGGATCGCTCAGGTGGGATTTCCCAACCGACTTCAGATCCGACAAGGGCATGAGCCCCAGGCCTTCGATCCGCACCGGTTGGTGTACTTGGCTGGCGGCTCGCCAGAGGGCGGGGATCTCCTGGGCTAAGACGCGGATATTGGATTTGGGTTCGGATTGCGGATTGCCGAGCGATTGGGGCTTAAGTTCTAGAAAGTAGACAGTTCGCCAATCGAGTCCGGGCAATGTTTCCGGATTGAGTTGGATCGCCTGAACTCCTACGACGACCCCTAGCCAGGTGCCAAGTAGCGGAGTGTAGGACGACACTTTAGGGGGATCCGCAGGGGCGACCTGGAGCATCGCGCTGTTTCCGCCGGATACGACCGTCTCAACTTCGTTTTGAAATTTGACCAAATTTGCTAGGGTTGCAAGGCTCGGTGTCGAGTTGGCAAGTTCGTTGCGATCAAGGGTACGAGGGTCGTTTGAGGTAAGATCCTGGAGGTGTTTTGTGAGCGATTGCTGGATTAGATCCAAGGGAGCTTGTCGGTCCACTGGCGGAGTCCAAGCCGGTTGTTCTCGCCGATTAGAAAGCTCCTTGGCCAGTGCAAGACTTTGAGCCAAGCGATTGGAGTCCTTTTGCAAAGAGGACTTTGGAGCGTTGGGGGGCGGATCGATCGCAAGGCATGTTGCGATGAGCACTGGAGCGATCTCGCCACCACGCTTGGATGCATACGCGCGGCGTTTGGCGATGAGCCCTGCGACTTCCAGAGTATCTCCGACGATGAGTTTTCGATCGGCCAGGACGCCTTGGGGGACGTAGATATTGATCGGTTGATCGCTCAGGTCATCGGGACGCAGCCACAGCACCGAATAGTTCAGTTTTCGAGCGTTGGCAAGTTCGATGCTGCTGGTTGGTTCGATCAGTCCTATCGTCCCTCGGATTCGATAGCAACGCCCCCGGAGTGTATCGGTTTGGGAGAGCAATTGAGGGATTGAAATCGAAGGGACCGCTTCGATGTAGATGGCATCTTGGAATAGTCCGGCGAGTTGGGTGGCTCGGACCAAGAGTCTAGCTAGGCTGACTCGTTCGGTGGTTTTCCATGGTGTGTTGTCGGTCAGATCGCCAAGGACAGATCGATCCAAAGCCAGACGTAGGCTTCGTTGGATCGACTCGGGCGATTGGGGGTTCGGCCAAGATTCCAGTGCGACTTGCAATTCTTCGATCCAGCGATGTTCCGATTTTTGCGAATCAGATAGATCGATCCATCGCAAAAGGGTTTTTTGCCACGACGCAATCTGATTGGCCAGGATCGATTCGGAATCGTCGGGAAGGGGCTGGGGCTCGGCACTTTTTTTGGGCTGATCCGCGATATCGAAGATCTTGCCAGCAAGTGTGGCTTTGTCCTGGCTGGACAAGTCCTTCATGAGGATCGCGAGAATCTCGGACCATCGCTGGATCTTTGCGTCTGAAGAGACCAGTCCTAGGGACTCGATGATCTGGGCATCCGACTCTGCGACACTTGGAACTTGGGTCGGATCTTGGGTCGACTGCGTCGAGTTGGCCGGCTGGGCAGGATTTGCAGTGGGTGGGGGTAGCAAACCAACGGCCAGGGCAACCTTGGCCACTTTCCTAGAGTCGGAGACTTGTTGGATCATCATCAAGACCAGGATTAGCAGGACGATCAGAGAAATCAGGCGTCTAGGGCCCGTATTGCTCTGCAGTGCCGCTTGGTGGATTTGGCGTTGTCCCTCCAGGGAGTACCATCTTTCTCGACGTTTGGGTGCCATGGGAACCGGAGATAACAGGAGGTGAGTTTTCGTGTGGGACGTTCAATCCGGTCCAAAGACCGTTATAATGCGACCGACTACTTTTCCTATTGTACCCCCGTTTGTCAAACGAGCGATCTATGCTTCCACGTTGCAATCGGCAGCGAACCGGACTGAGAACCCCCACCTGTCGCGCTGGTAGAACCTTGCTGAGTTTTATCGTTGGCGGGTTGGCTTTTGCGCATTGGCCCCTTTGGCCCAGCTTGGTCGGTGCCGAGGAGCCGGCCGCGAAATTCCTGCAGAGTTTGAAGGACTCTGGGTACTACGATGAGGCGCTGAAGTACCTGGAGCTCAGCGCCCAGAGGAATCGTCTGCCCGAATCGATGAAAGCAGATCTGGGTTTGGAAAAGATCATGCTTTTGCAAATGTCGCTAGCCGAGGTGCGGACATCGAAGGATCTCGACGAGAAACTTGCGCAGGTCGAGCAAGGTTTCAAGGACTTTTTAACCAACTCGCCGACTCACCCCAGGCGGGGAGAAACGCTTCTGAAGCTTGCCGATTTGTACCTTAACCGTGGCACGAAGTATTTAGACGATTCCAAGGAGGATGCCGACAAACCGGAGATGGCGACCAAAGCCAGGGAGCTTCGGGAAAAGGCGCGGCCTTCCTTGCAACAAGCCTTCGACACTTTCGCAACGACCATCGACACCTTGCGTCCGACGCTCGAGCAGATGCAGGGGGCCAACGTCAAACCCAACGAAACGGATCGGTTGGCCCTTCGCGAAAAACTACAAAAGGAGTATCGACAAGCTCAGATTCTCCAAGCCATTACGTCCAAGCTCATCGCAGAGACTTACGATGCCAACACCCCGGAGTGGAAGCAGCGTTTGGAGGAAGCCGACAGGAAGCTTTCGGACGTTGCCGAGAAAAGCACAGGGTCAAAAAATGCCGGGGCAAAATACATGAGTTTGCTCAATCGGGGACGTGTCCAGGCCATGCTCGGACAGCTCGACGCTGCCCGCGAAACCTTCAAAAGAGTTGCGGAGAATGAAGAAGCCGGCATTTTTCGAACTTGGCGAATCCAGGCCATGGCCGAAATGGTCCGGCTCGATAGCACAGCGGCGTCTGGCAAGTACGAAGCGGCCGTGATGGCCGGTGAAGAGCAGCTCAAGCAGGCCGATTATCGCGAGAGAGACAAACCGGAGTGGCAGGAGTTGAATCTAGCGGTCGCCGAGGCTCGATTGGCTTGGATGAAATCCCTCGACCCAAAATCCGACGAAGCAAAGATTCGCAACATAAGACGCGAGGCAAGAGAAGCCCTTCAAGCCTTGGCCAAGAAAAGCGGACCTATTTCCAATCAAGCTCGCAACTACTTGAAGGACTTGGGGATTGAGGCCAAGGCCAACGACGATACCAAGTTGCCTGAGGTCAAGAACTTTGCTGAGGCGATGAAGGCGGCTCGCGGTCGGCTCGATCGTGCCGAAGAGGGTGAAACGACCATCAAGCTGCTAGAGAAACAGCTTGCCGGGGCACCCGAGGCGGAGCGCAAGGGGATCGAGGATCAGATTCGACTCGTCGAGTCCGATGCCAAACAAGATCGCCAGCAAGCCGTCATCCTCAATGATATGGCTCTGCGAATGTACCGAGATGACGATTCTCGTGAGGATCTTGCTCAAGTCCGCTTCCTACAAGCTTACTTGAACCTGCGATTGCAGAACTATTGGGAAACATTGGCGATTTCAGAGGTGCTTCTGCGAAGTGGCAAGGGAACCGAAACGGCTCAAAAAGCCGGTTCGTTCGCCTTGATGTCGCTGGGGCAAATCATCGAAAGTTCCCCTGAAGATCGGCAAGGGACGCTCATCGCAAGCCTCGAAAAGCTTGCCAATTACCTTAATGATTCGGCACCGGGGTCCTCAGAAAGCGAGCAGGCCATCGACATCTTGGTCAGTCTGGCACTGCGACAGAAGGATTGGGACAAAGCCGAGAAGTACCTTGCCAGCAAGAAAACCGCCGGAGGGGATAAGGCCTTTTTGTTGGGTCGTATTTTGTGGGCCGAGTATCGCAAAGCGATTTATGCGCATCGGCAAGCCAAGACAGATCCGACTCCAGCCGATGTGGCGCTTCGCCAGCGCGCCGAGAAACTTCTTTCCGATGCTTGGAACACGTTGAGTCTCGATAGCAGCACGTCTGGAGTGCTCGAAGGGACCAACGACTTGGTTGGACTGTATCTACAAGGTGGGCGGCTCGATGAAGCTTTAAAGGTCCTAAGCGATCCAGCAAAAGGAGCCATTGCGATCCTCAAGGGGATGCCCGATGCGCCACTGCCGGCCCAACTAGATTCCTATCGACTGAATCTGCAAGCCATGGTGCAATCGGCCGGTCAGGGGCGATCGGACCTAAGTGCCCAGCAGATCGATGAAGCCATTACGACCATGAAGGGCTTGTGCGATAAAGCTGGGGACACCACGATGCTCCCGAAGGCCCTTCAGAATTTGGCAGCTGAATTGCAAGGCCAACTCGAGTCGAACAAAAATGCCGAGCAGCAAGCCAAGCTTGCCAGTTGCTTTCAGATACTCATCGAGCAGCTAACGGGTGTCAGCAGCGATCCTGCGGTGATCGAATCCGCTGGCGCTGCGATGATTGTCTTGGCAACCAACATCGAAAAAACGCCAGCGTTGGCTTCCAAAGCCACTGAAATGATGGCAACTGCCGAGAAAGCCTTCACCAAGCTGTCGAGTTTATCGGCTGCAGACCTTGAGAAGATCAAACGCAAGCCCGAAGAGATCATGCTCAAATTGGCGTTGACCAAACGTGGAGCCAAAAAATTCCAAGAGGCCAACAAGTTGTTCATCGAAGCGTTGCAAAAAAACCAGAACAACATCACAGTCCAGATGGAGGCAGCCAGGAATCTACAGCAATGGTCTGGGGGCAAGGACATCGAGAAGCTCAAGTCAGCGATGCTTGGAGCCGAGCCGATGGACAACAAAAAGAAACTCGTTTGGGGTTGGGGGCAGATCGCCCAGGTGACCGCCCGGTATCCCAATTTCCAAAAAGAGTTTTTTGAAGCCCGTCTCAACATAGCGCGCTGCCGTGGCTTGATCGCAGATGCCAGCAGCCCTGCGGATAAACAGAAGCTTTACGATGCTGGAATCGCAGATATCTCTCAGACCTACTCGAGATTCCCCGAACTTGGGGGCCCTGAAACCCGCAACGAGTTTGATCGTCTGCTGCGTGAATTGCAACAAAAAGCCAATAAGCCTGCGACAGGCTTGGCCGGTTTGCCCAAGATCGACGCTCAGCCAACTTCAGACAAACCTTGATCCATACAATCTGCATCCAAACCCACTGGATCCTCCTGTAGCCTACGGCTGCGTGGTTAGGATCAAAAACCTAGTCCCCATTCCTCCTTTCGATAGTTAGCCGACATAATGATCCAACGAATCCGCACCCTGCTTGCGATTGCGACAACTTCTTTTTGCCTGCTGGGAATCCAATCGCTTCAGGCGCAGGACCGAGATCGAGTATTCCCGGTCAAGGGACCTGCGGTGACTGGAAAAATCGTCGAGAAGAACCGAGACAAGGTGGTCATCGAAGTTCGTGGCAACAATCAAAACTTTCCCTCCAACGAGATCCTGCGTGTGCTCTATGAAGGAGAACCACCAACCCTATCGCGAACCAAAGACTTAGTGGCTCAGGGGCAGATTGAGCAAGCCGTCGACGAGTTCAAGAAGATCGACGCAGCCTCACTTCCTTCGGAGGATATGAAGCAAGATTATCAGTTCCTGCGAGGTTACATCGCAGGGACTTTGGCGACCAAAGGGAAGGGTGACCCCAAAAATGCGCTGACCCTTTTGACCAACTGGGTCAAAGACAACGCACAGTCTTATCAGTTTTACCCCGCTGCGGAGCTTATGGGTGATTTGGCGGTCGCTTCGGGTACCCCAGACCAAGCGGCCAAGTACTACGGTGGATTGGCTGCAGCGCCATTCCCAGAACTGAAAACCAAGGGGAGTTTTCTGCAGGGCAAGGCCCTTATGGCATCGAAGCAAAATGCGGATGCGAAAGCTAAATATCAAGCGGTATTGGAGGCTAAGTTGTCCGATCCGGTATCGCTGAAGTTCCAGAAGATGGCCCGCATAGGAATCATTCAATGCGATGCCCTTGAAGGGAAAGCCACCGTAGCCATCGGCGAATTGGAAAAGATGGTCGACGAAGGAGACTCGACCGACGGAGAATTGTTTGCTGAGTTGTTCAACACCTTGGGATCACTATTTGCAGCCGCTGGCAGGAACGAAGAAGCCGTCTTGTCCTATTTGAAGACCGACCAGTTGTATGGAGCCCAGAGCGAGCCACATGCAGAATCGTTGTATCGGTTGAATCAGTTGTGGACCAAGATGGGCTCGACGCAAAAGGCTGCCGATGCCAAGCAGAAGCTTGAAAAACTATATCCGACATCGCCATGGGTCAGGAAGTAAGCCACACGGGATAAAAAACAGCCAGCTTTCCTTGCCCAATTGACCACTTTATCACAGGGATTCGCTAGAATACGGGACCGATTCGATGCCCAATGGGTCGACGCCCCCTAGACGGATCTATCCTTCGAACACCAACTTTTCCATCTCTCACCGGAGTCACTATGCCGTCCCGATTTCGCTTGTCGCCAACCCACCTGCTGGCTAGCGCTTCTAGGATCTGTGTCTTTTCACTAGCAACCCTTTGGACATCCGGTCTGGCTTTGGCGCAGGAAGCTGCCCCAGAGGCTCAGCCGGTGGCTTCGAAGAAGAACTTTTTGGAACAGTTCTGGGTCAGCTTGGGCCCGATGTACTTCGTGGTCTTTTTGCTGATGTCGATTGTGCTGGTGGCCTTGGTTGTCAAATCGATTCTAGCGGTTCAGAAGGCTAATTTTATACCTGACGATTTGGTGCAGGGGATCGAAACAAGTCTGGAGCAAAACAATCCACAAGCAGCAGCCGAATTGGTCAAAGCCGATGAGAGCTTTTTAGGCAACCTGCTCAACGCTGGACTTGGGCAACTGACCAAGGGCAAGGAAGCGGTACTTGAAGCCATGCAAGTCGCTGGGGACACCGAGACGATGAAGGCCGAGCAGACTATCGGATACATCGCCCTGATCGGAAACATCGCTCCGATGGTCGGGCTGCTTGGAACGGTCCAAGGGATGGTCAAGTCCTTCGGTGAAATCGCCTCCAGTTCGCAGACACCAAAACCTAGCGTCTTGGCAGTGGGTATCGAGCAAGCCCTCTACACCACGTTGGTAGGTCTATACTTAGCGATCCCCGCGATCGTCATCTATAATATTTTGCGAAACATGGTTCAGAGGCAGATCCAAGCCGCAGGGGCCAAGAGTGAAGAATTGATCGAGAAATTCCAAGAAGCAGCGAAGTAATGGCACTCCAACGAAAATTCGACGCCAAAGCCGCCGAAGGTGACATGACCTCGATGATCGATATGGTTTTCCAGTTGATTATCTTTTTCATGGTATTGATCAACTTCTCCCAAGACGACCAAAATCAAACGATCAAGTTGCCGTCGAGCGAATTGGCCAAACCGGCGGAGACTCCGTTAGAGAACCCGATCGTTTTGAATCTGGCGTTTAACGGCAATGTCTACCTCGGGGCAGAGACGTCAACCATCGCAGGCTTAAGGCCACTGCTGGAACTTGAAGCCAATGTGCTCAAGACCCAAAAGAAAAGTGCGAAAGATGCCAATGTCATCATCCGCGCCGATGGCAACACCGCAGGTGGGATGGTTCAGGAACTGATCAAAAAGTGCCAAGAGTCCGGCTACGAAAAGTTTGCTTTGAGGGCCAAAGAGGAGATCGGTTACTAGCATCATGAAATTCAAGTCGCGAAGCAACGAAAAGGTAGAGATGCAGCTTACATCGATGATCGACATCATCTTTTTGTTGCTGATCTTCTTTGTGATGACCTTTAAAATCGCTGCTCAAGAAGGTGATTTCAACATCCGCATGCCCATCGGCGGCGGGTCCGGTCCGACCGACACAACCAACTTGCCGATCAAGTTGAGGTTGCGTTCCAATACCGACGGAGAACTCGTCGATATCGTCGTCGACGATACGCGATCCTTTGGAAATGACTTCGGCAAACTGCGAGCCTTCATCCTGCAGCAAACCGGAGGAAGCGCACCTCCAAACCCAGAGGATGGTCCGGAAGTCGAAATCGACTTGGATTATAACTTGCGTTATGCCCATGTTATTTCCGCGATCTCGGCTATCACCGGCCAGCGCCAGGGAGACAAGATCGATCGATTGGTGGAGCGAATCAAGTTCGCCCCACCTCGAAAGCCGCAGTAGATAGCGCGTTTGGTCTTGTGCCCGAAGCTGCTCAGTCGGCAGAGGCGCCAAATGCCTCTAGCTTTGTAGGAGTTCCCCCGACTTCAAGCTTGGCCAAAATTTCCATACTGTAGATCGATACGATCCAGATCGTACCTTCGCCGGGCATCGAGATACAAGCCGTCCGGCGGTCTGGAAGCAATGCGATGTCATGCATGCCCGAGTGGTTGGCAATTTTGCTAGCTCCAATCGCCAGTTGCTTGTGAAGCTTAGCATCATCGAATCGACCATCACCGTTAGGATCCAATTCCACTGAGGAAAGTTTTTCCTGGTTTTCCGAGCCCCTCCGATGATGCACGATCCAAGCATAGTGTTTGTCATTGCCTGCTCGAAAAGCTACGGGTGTTGCAAGCGAAAGCCCTTCGGTTGCATCGATGACTAAAGAATCAAGCTTAAGGCTCGGGTTGCGAGAGTCGATCAAGCCAAGTTTCGAATTCGAGCCGGTTCCGTAGGAGAACAAGACGTATTGCGAATGTGTTTCGAACGCGCCGGTGCGATAGGGTTTTCCAGATTCTGGATCTTTGCCCAAGTCGATGTGTTGGACCGTAAGAGTTTGACCAGGTTTCCATTGAGCGATATCGAGCCAGTCAATTCCGTCGCTCGGTGCAAAGAACACTCGGTTTGCGATCGAGGTAGCTCCATGAAGTCCGCCGCTGTGCGTTTTAAAACTCTGGATATTGCCAGATGATTCTTCGGAGATCGATACCACGTCGATTCTCCCAGCATCGTCACCTTCACGGTCGGGCCAGGTTGCAAAGCAGTAGCGATCATCGACGGATGCAAGCGTGATGTGCGAACCGCCTCCAGTGTGGAACTTACTGACAAACGGACTGGATGCATCAGATGAAGATGCCGCTAGGATCGTGAAGCCTTGTTTAGAATCGTTGGCAAGAAAGATCCGTTTTCCGATGCGATACACGTGCGCGGGGTTTCCCTGCTTGGTATCGAGTTGGCTTGCCGCGATTGTCGGAGGATTGTTGTAGTGAGCGTGGTAATGATCCCCATGCTCCTCGAGGGTGACTCCGGAATCCACAGCAATCCAACCGCTCGAAAATTGGCCTTGGTCATCGTCGCGAACACCGACAATCAGGGAGTTGCCCAAACGCTGCATCTGGGAGAATTTTTGACGTTCCATATCTAGACTCGGGGCATTGGGGAGCTCTTGGGCTTTGAGCGACCATCCGGAGTTTGAGCGTTCCAAGTCCGCCCAGCGGAGTGTTAAGTTAGCATCGTCCTGCCAGACCAAACGAGCGATCTTCCGAGGTGGTGCTTCTTGGGCGACTGACTGTCCAAATCCGCTTTGAAGTTGTGTAAAAGCGACCAAGCCCGCGAACCAGGCTATTGTGGATATCGGTTTGAGAAAGAAATACTTCATGATAGAAAAAGCCTCGTGTGGATGGGGGTGGTTAGTCTTCCAAGGAAACGGCAACTTCCCCGCCGTTGGCCGAGAACGTATTTCGATAAGCGAGCTCTTGGACGTTGTTGGAAATGAATCGAACCGAACCGTCGGCGAAACCCAACTGGACGCCACTACCATGCAAAGAACGAGCCGCATAGAAACCTCGTCCGTGGAATCCGATGTCAGGAAGGATGTGATTGGGGGTTAAGTACCCGTTGATGGTCGTGGCATGAGGCACGCCTCGGATCCAGCTTTCACCGCGATTGCCTCGGTAGGAATTGACGATCCCTGGAAACATGGCCGAGAGGTTTGGATTGGTGATGACATTGCCGCCGAATAAAAATCCTCGACCGGCACTGTTCGCAGTAGTTCCAGCCCAGTTCCCGATACGTCGAACGGGCTGTCGTTGGGGCAGGTCATTGCTAAGTTGTTTATCTCCCAGGATGGTTTCCGCGATGATGACCGTGTTGCTGGTTCCGTCGGTGCATTTTGCAAGTTTCGCAAAAGCACCTGTCCAGAACATGCCATCGGTTTCAAAGCGGTCGTCGTAGTTGAGATCTCGACCGCTACCGATGCTGACCATGTAGTTAAGGCCAGCACAGAAGCCAGTGCTGTTATCGGAGTAGGTGGTTGGAAACAGAGGGCTTTCGGCATCGCTTGGGCACAGAAAGGTGGGTATTGGTTGAGAGACAAGGGGAGCAAGGGCAATGTCAAATCGAGCTGCGAAAACTGGGCCCAGCAACAAAGGCCGCGCGTAATCGATCCTTTGGCTCAAGTTGGCTTGCTCGATGTGGGGCAGAATGCGGGCTTGGGCCGAGTACGTGCTACTACCAAGGAGTCCTGGGAATCGCTTGAAGGCTGATTCGTAGTTCAGGACGGCCAGACTGATTTGCTTGACGTTGTTTGAGCAGGACATGCGTCGGGCGGCCTCGCGGGCTGCTTGCACAGCCGGAAGCAGCAATCCGACGAGGATTCCGATAATCGCGATGACAACGAGCAACTCAACGAGCGTAAAACCACGGTGTTTTTTGGACATCTATATCGACTCCTTGGTAAGCAACAAAAATCGTCCCAGCCCACGGCTATGACCGCCGCAAAGTATACTCAAATGCAAAACGATTGCAAGAAGGAATTCTTTGCGTTTGGTGGCATTCAGAAGGTTTGACGCAATCGAGACTGGTAGATACCAAAGGGTGCTTTGCTCAGCACTACAAGGCTTGGTGTTCTTATAGAGCACCAGATTCTTGGGCAGGATCGATCGGCAACTGGGATTCCCATGTCTCCCAGTGGCTTGTCCCCAACTCCATTTCTTCAGGAGTCAGCAGGCAGCCTTCGAGTCGTGACAACAGAACAACCTGATCCATATCCACTCCGATGAAGACGAGTTCTTGTCGGCGATCACCCCAAGGCTCTTGCATACTTTCAAGAATCGAGGTTCGATCCTGCGGATCTTCGGGCCAATCGTCTTGGTCGATCGATGCAAACCAGTCGCCATCGTGTTCAATTTGAACCGATACGCCGGCTTGGGACCAGCGATGAGCTTGATCGTTCCTTGAAGCGATCCAGCAATAGCCTTTGGATCTTAGAACGCCTTGCAAGATGCCGTCTTCGAAGTTGAGTGCTTGCATCAATCGTTCGGGGTGGAAGGGTCGGCGTTCTTCGAAAACAAAGGAAGTTATTCCATATTCATCGGTTTCAGAAGTTTCCTGCCCTCTAGGAATGGCCAGCCAATCTGGGTGACCTTGGGCCCATTGTTCGTCATAGCTCTTTGAGCCAACGATTTCATCGATCGCAACGTTGCCGTGTTTTGTTCTGAGTATTTTCGCGAACGGATTGAGCTCCTGGATGAATGTCTCGAGAGCCTCTAAGTCATCTGGTTCGATCAGGTCGCATTTATTCAGGAGGATCACGGTCGCAAACTCGATTTGATCGGTCAGCAGATCGACGATGTTGCGATGGTCTTGTTCGTTGATACCTAGGCTGCGGTCTCTGAGGTCATCAAAGGTTTGATAGTCATTCCAAAAGTTAAGGGCGTCAACCACCGTTACCATCGTGTCGATCAAGGCGACTTGAGAAAGCGAGTTTCCTTGTTCATCGGTAAATGTGAATGTTTCTGCAACTGGCAGAGGTTCTGAGATGCCTGTCGATTCGATCAACAGATAGTCGAAGCGATCTTCTTTGGCCAGACGCAGGACCTCGACCAGCAGGTCCTCTCTGAGGGTGCAGCAGATGCAACCGTTGGAGAATTCGACGAGTTGTTCTTCGGTGCGACTGAGTGTGCCTTGGCCCTGGACAATGGCTGCATCGATGTTGATCTGACTCATGTCGTTGACGATCACCGCGACTTTGAGCCCTTGTCGATTGGCCAGAACATGGTTCAAGACCGTTGTTTTTCCCGCGCCGAGAAATCCCGATAGAACCGTCGTTGGAAGTTTCTTGTGAGTCATTGGCGAACCTTTCTGAGAAACAAATTCCCCTAACAATCGGAAAAGTCGGAAAAATAACCCCGATCTTCGTCGGTATCTTATTGCGGTAGCGCCGGTTTTGCAATACGTTTGCATGTGCGGTGCTTTTCATGGTTCTAAAAAAAGGAGTTTTGCAATGAGAATGCATCTTGCTGCTTGGATGGCAGCTGTGGTTTTTGGTTTAGGATGTCTCTCGGTCGCGCGTGCGGGGGTCTGGACCGGTGGTCACGGTGACATCGATGTTCACGTCCATGGTGGAGCCCTGGAGGTTGGGCTTCATTTTCATGATCCGGTCGATCAGCTAGGAGGTGGGAACATACCTGCTGGTCACTACGAAGCCGATGAGCATCAGATCTTTGTCCAGGGACCCACGCAAGCTAGGCCAGGCGGATCGGCGTGGGATTTCGCGGGTCTCGAAGGCGATCAGTTGTGGTTCTTGCCCCCTACCGGGTCGGCAGCTTCGGCGCAGGGTAAGCCATATCTGGGCTGGAGCGCAGAAGAACTGCCCTCAGCGGATTGGAGCAACATTACTTTCACGCTATTGTCGATCAACGGCCCTTTTGGAGGTGTTTTTTCGGTCTTTAGCGAGTCGTTTGGCACTCCAACCGTAAAGCTCAGTTCTACGCTCCCTTCTAGCTCTTTCGTCATCGAGGGCGGAGGCCACGATCACTATTTCGTCGCTTTCAATCGCGAAGGGCAATTCGATGTGACCTTGAAGGTTTCGGCAACGAAAATCTCTAGCGGTCAGGTATTCGAAGGCCAAGGCACATTCACGTTCTTTTCAGGGTCGGTGCCCTCTGGTGAAGTCCCCGAACCGACTTCAATGGCCGTTTTCGCCATGTTTGCCGCAGGGGCCGGCTATCGCATGAAACGCCGTAGAAAGCTTGCTGCAGTCTAGGTTTTCCCAAAAAAGCGACAGAGTCTGTTCAAAGGAAGAAGGAGGGTCGGCGGGTCTACCGCTGACCCTCCTTCTTTCATGCCGTCTTGGAAACCAAATGATGATGCAAAATATTTGCATTTGTTCAATTTTGCAATTGAATAAGCTCGCTTTGTGTAAATACTAATCAAGAACTCGTTTGCGAGGGTGTTTGGTTCGCGTTGCTGTATGCCGGAGAACTTTGGATGCAAGAGCGTTATGTGCAGACGAGATTGAAATCAAAACAAGGATCCAAGTCGGGGAACCCACGTGGCTTTACCCTAGTAGAACTCCTGGTTGTTATCGCCATCATCGGCGTTTTAATCGGGCTTCTTTTGCCCGCTGTGCAGGCCGCTCGAGAAGCCGCTCGGAGAATGCAGTGCTCGAACAACATCAGACAGTTGGCACTAGCGATTCATAACTATGAATCCGCCTTGAAAACCTTCCCGACGACGATCACCGGGAGCGGAGTGCCCGGGAACCCACAAGGGAGCGGGCTCTATAGCTGGCTGGCGATGATCTTGCCCCACGTCGAACAACTACCTCTTTACCAGTCCATCGATTTCCGCGTGCCAATGACTAGCACCGTTGGAACCAATGCTCCGAACTACTTTAGCCTGAATATCCAAGCCAATCACCGCAATGCCCAAGCGGCGGCAACCGTAATCCCAAGCTTCCTGTGCCCATCGGACGCATGGGTCCCTACACCCTTTGCTGGAACGGCTATGCCGGCTCCGGGTAGCTACGCTGCGAACGTTGGCTGGATCCGACAAACCACCGGGATCGATGCCAATTTTCCCCCTTTAACCCAATCCAATGGGGCCATGCCCATCGACAACCCAGCAGACACCAATCGGCTTTGGTACCCATCCAAAATGAGCTTCAAGGACATTGTCGACGGATCCAGCAATACCGCTTTAGTGTCAGAGCGAATGATCAATAGCCTAGTGCCAGTCCAAGGTGCGTTTGGTGCGTCCATGCCCCCTGGGCCTCAAAGCGTAATGTCGTTTTGCGGCGGAGCGAGCGCATCTAGGTCTCTTCCTCAGTGGGTGTCTTTCTGCCAAGGAGTTAGCACACCAGATCCAGGTTATTCGGCACCGCACGGAAAGGCATGGATTTCCGGTCTGACCCTCGCAGCCAACACCTACATGCATGTGATGATGCCGAATCAGCGAAACTGCCATATGTATGGCGGTGAGGGTAACGGCAACAACATGGTCACCGCCAGCAGTTTTCATGGAGCTGGGGTTCATTCGGTAGCCGTCGACGCTAGCGTTAGATTTGTGAGTATTTCGATCGAGAATCGCCTTTGGTGGGCTTTTGGCTCACGCAACGGAAGCGAGACGATCAGCAGCTTCGAGTAACACGACAACTTACTTCTTAGTCACGACCGCTCTTTGCCGATTGGGATAGAGTTCTTTGCAAATTCTACAAACGGTCCCATCGCAACCTCGCGCCGTGCAGTGCTCGCGTCCATAGAAAATGATCTGCAAATGAAGCCTGTTCCAAGACTCCATCGGGAAGAGTTTCTTGAGATCCTTTTCGGTCTGCACAACATTCTTGCCGTTGGTCAGTCCCCATCGCTGAGCGAGCCGATGGATATGGGTGTCGATCGGAAAAGCAGGTACGCCAAAAGCCTGAGCCATCACGACCGAAGCGGTCTTGTGGCCAACCCCAGGTAGCCTCTCCAACGCCTCAAAGTCTTTGGGAACCATGCCGTCATGCTCCTCGACTAAAATCTTCGAGAGCCCCGATATCGCCTTGGCCTTCTGCGGACTGAGTCCACAGGGCTGGATGATCTTCTGAATCCGTTCCACAGGCTGTTTGCTCATCGACTCAGGCGTCCTGGCCAACTTCCACAAACTGGGGGTCACACGATTGACCATCTTGTCGGTGCACTGAGCACTTAAAACGACTGCGACCAGCAGAGTATAAGGGTCCGCGTGTTCCAGGGGGACTTCGGTCTTTGGATAAAGCTCCTGAAGTCTGCAATGAACGATTTCAGCGCGCTGCTTACGATTCATCTTGGTCGTGGACTACTTCGATAGCTCCTGGGGACTGGACATCAAGTACTTGAGCAGATTGGCTTTTTTCTCATCATCCAAATCCTCCAAGAGTCCTTCGGGCATCAAAGACAACTCGGAAGGAACTCGTTCTTCGATATCGGCGATTGCCAGAACCAACTTTTCTTGGGCCGTCTGTATGGTAAGTTCCATGGGAGTCTGCGCCACGACCACGCCGGTGATTACGCGACCATCCAGGGTTCGAATCGCTGTGGTTCGGTAGTTCTCGGCCACGACGGTCGAAGGGGCCAAGATGTTTTCGAGCCAATAGCGCAAGTTGGATCGCTGTGCTCCGGTCAGTTCAGGTCCTATCTGTCCTCCTTCTCCATAAAGCTTGTGGCAATTCCCACATTTGGAAATCCAGATCGCTCGACCGCTGTTGGCATTGGCTTTGGCGATGAATTCAGGGTTCAAAAGAGCTTCGTGCTTCTCGATCAGTTCTTTTCGGTTTTCCGGTGGATCGAGAACTTTGGTAAATCGCCTTGCCCGCTCCAGCAACTGCCAATTGCTGGCCGAGAGAAATTGTCGCCAAGTGGTTGCGTCGACGGAGTCTTTGGGGATCTTTTTGTTCTCGAGGGCATCCAAAAGGACTTCCATCGTATCGACGCGACTGCCAAGCGCAGAGACGATTCCTCGACGGGTCGCTTCGGGGGATTTTTCAAACAGGTCGATGAGTTCTTGGGCTCTTGGCTTGGTCAGTGAGCGTCGGAGTGCAAAAGCGGCGGCATTTCCCAAATCCGCATCTGAAAACAGACCTTTGAGCCCTTCGATGGCGTGTTCCTGATCGATCCCGCCCACGGCTTCAACGGCGACTTTGCGCTCAGGGATCGAAATGCTTTTATCCAGGACGATTTGCATCAGGGGCTTGGGATCTACCGCACCATCGAACATGGAACTCAGGAGCACCGCAAGGCGTTGAATACCTGGATCGGGGTGTTTGGCAGCAAGGTTTGCAAGTTCATTCCAGTGGGCCGGTTTGGAAATCTGAGATCTACCTTGGTAGGCTCCCCAGAGACCTCGGATGCAAGCTGCATGGAGTTTGGGATTGTCCTTCTGGATCGCATCGGCAAGGAAACTCGATAGGGCTCGACTGGCAAGATCGCTGTCTTTGGAGTTTTGCAGGGTGATCGAAGCGATGCGGCGAAGAACCAATTCTTGCACTTTGTGCAGCTTCGTGTTTTGCAAAAGTTTCACCGTCTCCAAAAGTTGCTCCGGCACGCGATCTTTGAGCCCGTACCAAAGGACTAAGGAAAAAGTTAGATCGTCCGAGAGGTCATCGCTTCGCAAAAGCATTTGAAGCAATGGCTCGAATTTATCCGAGAACTTGGGGAGCTGGGAAGCAAGGAGCAATCGAAATTGGGCTGGAGCATGAGGCTTGGATTGGGCGTACAAGCAGTCGAGGATTTCGAATTCGATCTCCCGCCGCCTTGGGTCCTCGGAGCGGCCTGCGAGTTTTTGCGATCGACCAAACAACCCAGGAGCATCATCATCGGGATACAAGGTATCCAGAAGCAATTTGCAGGCCCACATATGGACCGACGCATGCTGCTTGCTACGTAAGATCGAAAGCAAGGTATCGACATCGAGTCGTTTGCAGGCATTTAGGACCCATAGCCCACGCAGTTGGGTTGTGACTGCAAACCGCGTTTTCGGGTCGTTGAAATCCGGAGGTGCTTTCGTCACCAAATCGAGCAGCTCCTTGTCGTTTTCGATCGGAGCACCGGGAGTCAGTTGCTTGATGAGCTGTTGGGTGAACCACACGTTGGGGTGGCTGATGATGGACACAACCTCCTGGGATGACAACCAAGCCTCCGATGGATTGAACGCTTTCACTTGGTCCCTTTTCGAGTAAATTCTTCTGAGGATGCTCAAGGGTTCTTGGTAGGGCAATTGCTGGCTGTTCTGGTAAGAGATCCGATAAACTCGACCGCTGGTGCGATGAACTCCGTCGTCATCGTGGCATTCACCGATATCCGACCAATCGATGACCATGGCGCTTCCATCGGGTGCTTGGGTGATATCTAAGCCTCGGAACCAGGGGTCTTGCCAAAAGACCATGTCAGGACCGTGCGAAGCTTTGAAACCTGATCCATTGGGATGGAGAAAATCGCGATTGATTCTGCGTCCATGCAAGTTCAGGGCAAAAACGTTTCCGCGATATTCCTCGGGCCACTGGTCGGCTTGGTAGATCATCAAACCGCTGTGAGCATGTCCACCACCGGCCAAATCGGTACCGTTGCTGGGAGGTCCCTTGCGTGTTTCTCGCCAATCCTCGGCACTGCTATCCCAGTGAACGTGGTCGGCGACTTGTGGAATGAGTTCGTAAGCATACGGATCGGAGTCTTCACCATACATGCGCTCAAGGTGGGAGTTGGGGATCGCATGCCAAAGGTGCCCGATGACGGTATTGATGAAAAACAGGTTTCCGTGTTCGTCCCAGTCCATTCCCCAGGGATTGGTGGTTCCCTCGCAGACCATTTCAATCCGCTCTTCAATGGGGTGAAACCGCCAGATACCGCAAGTCAACTTATGAGTTGGAGCAACATACCCTGGGGGCCTTGGGATCGTGATCGCTGTCGGAATTCTCACTTCGCTAGCACCGAGAATTCCGTGGCGTCCATAGAGCCAACCGTCTGGGCCAAAGCGAAGTCCGTTGGCAAAGTTATGCCGGATCTGTGCATTGAATCCTCGAACGACCACTTGCGGCTTGGTATCTGCGACGCCGTCGCCATCGTGGTCGGGAATGAACAATAGGTGGGGGGGCGCCAAGGCCCATACGCCGCGTTTGTTTGGCCCGCCGAACTCGATACTTGTGAGCCCTTGGAGTCCTTCGGCAAAGACCTTGCGATTCTCGAATACCCCGTCTTTGTCGGCGTCTTCGAGAATGACGATGCGATCCGAGAGCGCATGGTCAACTCGCAGTGCCGACTCGGCATACGTGTAGTTTTCAGCGATCAACAGTCGGCCTAGAGGGTCCCAAGCCATCGCGATAGGTTGCTGCACGTTGGGTTCACTGGCAACTGCCGTGATCTTGAACCCTTCAGGAAGCTTGGCCGTTCGGACCGCTTCGGCAGGTGTCATTTTAGGAATCGTTTCTTTCTGGCTGTCGTAGATTTCTTGCGCCCAAAGCAATGGAAGTGGGCTCGAATCGAAATGCAATAAACCCGCAAAACTGAGCAAGATCAGTAAGCAACGAGGTGGGTAGGTCGAAATTCGACACATGGAACCAGTCCAGTCTTTCAAGTCGGTTATTGGGAAACGGCGAGCGTTCATTATGCCATGTTTTTGTTGGATTGTCCTTACCACGGGCTTATCTAGCCCGTAGGACGGTTCACTTAACCAAGCCCAACCCCCGCTACGGGGCAAAAGCCCCATTTTACGCGGGGGGTTGGCAGCCCGTGGGACGGTTCACTTAATGAAGCCCAACTCAAAGCGTCGTAACACGGGCTTATCTAGCCCGTAGGACGGTTCACTTAACCAAGCTCAACCCCCGCCGGGGCAAAAGCCCCGTTCTACGCGGGGGTTGGCAGCCCGT